>Ga0123342_1003487_pt1 | contig 25187 bp, 21 predicted proteins | sample Turbeawhitnodule_FD_89960 | JGI IMG/M metagenome (GOLD analysis project Ga0123342, IMG submission 89960) | Root nodule microbial communities of legume samples collected from Mexico - Turtle bean Mexico white nodule | ecosystem: Host-associated > Plants > Roots > Nodule | place: Mexico: Nepantla... | reverse complement strand
TTAAAATTTCATTTATAAAAAAAATATAAAATAAATTATATATTAAATATATAATAATTAAAATATTTTATATATAAATATATATATATATATATATATATATATATATATATATATATATATATATATATAAACACCTATAATTTTAATGACCAATAAGACTTTTTTGTCGTTCTAGATTACGTGTAGAAATAGGATCATCAGTCAATCTTTCATAATTAATTAATTAAAAAATTAAATATTTGTTTTACTCTTTAAATAATTAAAATAAAAATATTTATTAATTATTTAACTTTTAGAAAAGAAAAATGTTATTTATGTTCGAGAAAGATTGACCATATATCCTTTTTTTCACAACAGAAAATAAGACACTTATATAATTTCTCTTTTGTAAATTTTTTGTAAGAATTGATATTTTTCTTTTTAAAGTTTTAATGTTTTTATATTTTAATGAGATTATATATTTTTATAATTTACAATACAAGATAGTGTAAGAGACTATATTGATATATGAATATGTGGTGGGGTGCAGGAAGTAAAAGTCTAAGGAGAGTAACATACATTCTCACATCAGCAATCAAAACAAATATTACAAGCACTGTTGGCTGTATACACACTAGGACACCTTTTCTTTCCTGTTTTTATATATCTTCTGCAAAATGTTCAGCCATGCACTAAGTACAAAATTCCATATATCTAAGTAACTACTATGACATGATCTTAACCTTAGATTTTTACAAAAAAAGAATGAACAAATGAAGAAATCGTAGCTAATAAAAATCACATGAAACAATAGGTAAATGTTGTGATAACACTGGAAGCATGTCAACCCAATTTTGACTACTTCTTTAAGCACAGTACTGTACAATGAAAATCCTGCACCAGCAAACATAACTGCAGAAAATGTGCCTTCTTTCATTCAGGAGGGTCTTAACTGATATGCCTGACCATTCCCTTTTGGTTGAAGGACTACAGACATAGATCTTAACCTGCTGGTTATCTCTGTGAATGATGGCCGGTTTTCGGGCTCAGGTGACCAACACTCTTCCATAAGCTTTCTCCATTCAGAATCGCATCGATCAGGCACAGGAGGTCTAAGAGTGTTCTTTACAATACCCCCTGAAGGAACATGTCACCCAATAATGAAAGTTATAAAGTTGTTGATATTCTTCCAGTGGCATTAAGACATGCAACAGAGGGCCATAAGAAGATTTGACAATACATCCCTGACATCTATAATATCAAGAATAAAATGTAATATAAATTTACCATGACCATTCTTCACAACCACCACCACCACCAATAACTATAACTATCTGCCCCGTGTCAAATATGACATCATCATACATTAATGTTGTCTGGTGTGTATATTAAATATTGAAAAAGATTAAAGTTTATTCTGTTCTTATTCCATCATATAAATTTTTCTTGTTCCTATATTGTATCATATCCTGGAACCAAATGTATGTTAACGGTGAATTTCAAACAACTATGAAGAACATCGAAGTCAAAAGAAAATTCAGAAAATACTAATATTGGTTGAATATTAAAAGAAACATAGTTTATGCCCTGTATATACTCTAGTTTACTGATAACTGGATGAAGCAATATCTGCATTCTAACCGTACAAGTCTATTAAACTAACATAAGAAAAATTAAAGAAATGCGACCAGACAGAATACAAAAACTGGAGTCACATCAGCAACATGGCATTAGTCATACCAATATGCTAATCAACAAAGACAGATTCACAACTATAGTACTTCAGTTAATGACCTTATTTGTTACTGTGCACATCCCAGATTAACATCCCTTTAAGATAAAATAGAACAGAAAATAATGCAACCTCCTACAATAATAAGATTTTAATTTTCTTTATGTTGCTCCATTCCTCCAAAATTTCTTATGTCTGATAAAAGAATCTAGCTTTCCTTTAAGGTATAAACTATTGTTGACAAGATTCTTACCAATAATGGCACCACAATGCATATCTGCATAAGGTTCTTCTCCTGTTAATAACTCCCACATTGAGATGCCAAATGAAAAAACGTCAACCTGTCAAAGTCATTCCACAAGCTGTATGACTGCCAAAAACTCATTGATTATTCTATATTACTAAATTTTATGTTAACAGTCTCAAGCTACCTTCTCAGAAACCCGACTGCTATTCCCATTCAATAGCTCTGGTGCCATCCATGGAAGGGTTCCTCGCACACCTCCAGATACCAGGGTATTGCGTTTAATTCTTGATAATCCAAAATCTCCAACCTGGGAAAAAATAATCAACGAAGTTGTAAAAGAAAATGTATGTCATATTATGTAATAAGACAACTTCATAAAATACCATTAAATTAGATCAGACTAATATTTTGTCTTCAATGCAAATGTAGTTGCCTTCTACTCTGCACCTTTGCCTACCCCAATGTACTTGTAAAAACAAAGAAAATGAACCATGCAGGTATAGTTTCCCAAACAGAAAAGTTCATTCCATACTGCTTCCCAGTTCCCACATTTTTTCTTCAAGCATATGCTACAAATCTTATTCAATCCATTGATATAACTTTACAGTGCTCCAATTAGAATTGACAGAGGGTGGGACAGTGGGGAGTGAAAACGTTGAGGCAAAGGGTTGAAGGATAATGGGTTTTGGGTTTGAAAATCACCCAAGTCATTTCTAACCAACCAGATGTCAATGCTTGCTTTATGATTCTATTACCAGTTCTAAAATATGCCTTTTCAGTCTTTTATTAAAACACTTTATAGCTAATTTTCATTAAAAAAAATATAATAATGTTTCTTGTTCAAGACAGGAATTTCATTATGTTTCTTTTTTTAGCCTGAAAAAGTAGGTTCTTTGTCACTTACAATGGAGATTGGCACCCCATGAAGTCTAATGACTTCCTTAACAAAAATCTCAACTATAGACCTTGCAATATAGAAGGCCTAAGCAAAATGAAATGTCCATATTTACTCAATTTGTCCACAACTACCAGCACTGCATCAAAACCTTTAGATTTAGGAAGACCCACAATAAAATGCATAATGATTTCCTCCCATGTGACTGTAGAAATGGGTAATGGTTGTACTAACCTTGTTGTGAATGAAGCTTGATATTTGCTTCTTTGGCACACATGACAGGTGACTATATACTCTGTCATTGTTTCCCTCATGTCAACACAAAAAAATTGACCATGCCATTCTTCTATGGGTTCTGTAAATACCTGAAAGTCCATAAATGTCCCCCTATGGAAGTTGTATAAAATTCATGGAGAAATTTAGGAACCCATGGGGAGGATGCTGATAAAACCAATCTACCCTTGTAATACAAACTGTTCTGATCTAGGGTATATAGCATAGGTGTGACTTTGGATAATTTTTTAAACCTCCACAAAATTTTGGCTAAAACTGAATCTAGCTTACCCGCTTCTTCAATCACTGTAATGTCCAACCAAATGGCTCTTGATATGACTTGCATTTCTTTATCCTCATCCCTCCTAGGCATTCGCAACTTGGAAGCACCCACCTTGTATACTATCTCAAATTCATACCCTATTAACTTTTCCAGCCAATTTTGGTTGGTTTGGAATAGTTATTTTCTGATCCAATAGATTTATAAAATTTTCTGGTCTGTAAATACAGTAAATTTCTGACATAACAGATGTGGCCTCCAATGTTGAATAGCTAGTACCAAAGGCATCCATTTTTTTTTCTCATAGACTAATTTAGCATGAGTAGAAAATGACAAGGTGTTAGGATCCAAGAATTATAAAGAGAAGAAAAGAAAGGTTTTTATTGAAAAGAACAAGAAATAGGAGAGCACTCTCTCCTCCAAGGGTTTCCCCTTCACAAAGAGTTAAAGCTCAATCTACAAAATATTACACACTGCCCCTCCCCCTCTCCTTCTTTCTTATTTATATCTAACTAGCAAATCAAGTAACTAACTCATGGCTATTCTAATTCTAACTAACTCCTCCTCTCTGTGTATCCTAACAATACACTCTTCTAAAAAACAACCTTGTCCTCAAGGTTGGAACAATGGAACCTTGATTTCGTGGCTCATCTTCAACACCATGATCTTTATCTACGCTTCCTGAAAGTATTGTGATATTTTCTATCATAGGGAGGGAACCCATTGGCTACTGCATGCAAATTCAGGTCTAGAGGCTTAGGTGGCGGTGGGAACGAGAGAGGGTCTTATTTTTCCAAAAGCGCACTTTTTTCTAGTTAACAAAGAAAGACTGTTTCGTCAATTTAGCCAGCACATGCCTCAGATGATCCATATGATATCCCCATGCCCTATTCTATACCAATATATCATAAAAGAAAACAAGGACACACCTTCTAAGGAAAGGCCTTAAGATAGAGTTCATGGTGCATTCTCATTATTATTACCTCTTCTCCTTTCATGGCTAGTTTCTCAGCATTGCTCACCGTATCCTCAACCAATTTCTTTTTAGCACACTTGAGCCCAGATCCATATGCTAGCCCACACGTGTTACTCTACTTTTTCTTGAAAATTTTGGTTTTTCCATCGAAGAAATTGATTCCTATGAACTCCTAATATCTTCTGTTGTGGCTCTATTATTGATTGAAACATTCGTCACCCGTGCTCTAGGCCTGATGGCTCCTTTTCCTTGAAAATGGAATCCTAAATTAGCATCATGTTCTTGCAGTTCTCCCATACAATGCATTCGTTTCATGGCTTCTTCTACATCACACAATTTCCATGGCTCTACTAAGGTCCTCAAGGTCATGTATCTCACCAAAAACTCTAATGTCTTTTTACAGTCTTACAGAAAATAGCCCAATATTTGATCCTTCAAGTTCGGTTTGCCATTGACAACCAATAACTCAAATTCCTACACATATTCCTCTACTCCTCCCGTTTATCATAAGGAGACTAACATCTCATATATTGCTCCATTTCCACATTCTAGAAATCTTCTCATTAATGCTTTGAAAAATTCTTTCCAAGATGGATTTTGGACTTTTGTCTCCAATTTTGGAACCAATGCACTACATTTCCCTCCATGCTAATAATAGCAAGCTTCAGTTTCTTGGAAGGTTTAAAGTCCCTCCTATTCTTGTTTACTACAGAATTATCTCCAACAACCAAATGAGCCTTCTTTTCATTCATTTGTGCCAAAAGATTCTTGTTATATTCCATATTTGTCTTCAACTATCCCAATTTTATCATGTGTTTACTCACTACTTTTTCCAATATTCCAACTTGATTATCCTTACTGGAAAGGGATAAGAAAGATCACACCAATTTGTTAAGAGTTGCTTTCTAAGATTGGCAAACTACAACTTGATAAACAAATACTTCTTCCTTTCTGAGAAACAAATCATAGAATTACTTGTTTATTTATCCAAGTATCAACAATTACTAACAAAGTAAACAAGTTTACCTTTTCTACACTAAATTTACCTACTTAAACACAATCAGAATCCCTAACCTCCTCCTAGTGAAACTAGGGCACCGTACAAAGAAAATTACATTTTCTTAACATGCTAAAATAGAAATCAGATAAAAAAACAACTAACACTAATAGATGTAACAAACTAGATTTGTCCTTAATTTAATCTTTTTTTTTCTCTTATAATAGACTTGTGAAGGTTTATTATAGGATCCAAAAGATACATGAGCTTCATACATCAAATTGTGGATAATTGAATAGATATACATGACCTATCTCGCTACCAAATGTGACTTTGTCTTTATTGCCATGCAATCTAGGTCAACTAAGATTGCACAACCATATAGAATTGACAAATCAAAGATTCGTCTTTTAAAGGAGCAAATTTCTCTTATAGTCACCTTTGCTAATGAATCCAAAACACGACCTCAATGGCCTCAATAGACCATATACACATTGATATCGATTTCCATTTCATTGCAGAAGATTTATCCAAAAACATCACCACTTAATTAATCAATTCAAATGACTAGCTTGTGGATACTTTCACTAAGCCCATGAGATGTTTGAAGTTATATACACGGTGCATTTGAATTGTATCCTTCGTGTAGAAGAGTGTTGGAAACTATTTAAACATGTCAAGATTTATTTATTGTGTAGGATGACCCAATCATGTCATTTTGGTAATTTGGATATTTGTTACTTTGTATTTAACATAATTTTTTATCAGTATAACCCAATCTTTGCAATGTAGTTTAACATATGGATTTTATTAAATCTATTACACTCGTTCCTTAACATTAAACAAATTGAAACTTTACATCTAGAATTCTTACCTTGCATATTGGTCGTTGTGGGTCCCTTAGATTGACAAGCAAATTGTCACATTTCAAATCAAAATGGACAATATTTTTTGAGTGCAAATATTCCATACCAAAAGCTGCATCCATGGCAATTATTAGCTTTTTACGGCGATCAAGTAATCTGCATGAAGAGTTGAAATTTGGTACGTGCATAAATAACATTCAAAATTATATTGAAAGAAAGTTACTAAGTTATAATACCTATTGTTCTTTACAAGGACGTGCCTAAGGGAACCATTAACCATGTATTCTGTTACAGTTGCTAAAGTTCCTCCAGCCCCATCCGGTACTATTCCATAAAATGCAACCACATTGGGATGGTGAAGATTTGAAAGGATCTGAGCCTCTCTCCAAAAATCTTTTGCCTATCAAAGCCATGAAATATTGTAAGATTCCAGTGCTTAGCGGACTTTTCCTTCCAACAGAAATGAACAAAGTTACTTTTGAAGCTAGTATACAATTTTTAAATGATCTTAAAATTTTTAGAAAAAATGGAAAATAGTACGTAAAGACACGTTTTCACCTTATGGTTTAAATTTTAAAACTTCTGTTTTGTTCATTTGAATTTGAGACATCAATAAAATTTAACTTCCAACATAATCTATTTAGGAAGATAGATACATGAAGAGAGAAAAAGGAGAGGGTGAGGGAGAAAAAACAAGGAGGGTGGACGAGAGAGTACAAATGCATTTGGACTTAATCCTAAACTAATCCATCCACTTTATTATGAAGTAACATTAAACATACGAGCAGATTGAGATGTAAATATTTATGTCATTCAACATAACAGTTGTTAAAAAAGTGCACTGTAAACTTACCAAGCGTTCTTGTTCGGAAGACCTTCCTGCAAAGCAACTCTTTTTAATTCTCTTTATAGCAATATCAGTTCCCCGCCATTTTCCATGATAAACAGTTCCATAAGTACCAGAACCTAACTCTGTAAGTTCTTCAAGATCAGCATTCCTTATAATCTGAATTACATAATATAAGAAATCAGTTATAAAATAACAAAAGATGTAAATGTAGAAGAGCATTAGAAAACTAGAAATTATATACTAACAAACACAACATGTCAATGAAACTCGAATGTGAGAAACATCATAAACAAATAAAACCCTTCCTTCAGGCTAATTTTGGAAGTAGAACTCAATTTTATCAAATAACAAACAAGAGAGTTTGGTCTCCCTGATTATCAATAATGGCTAGATATAATTGTATTTGTTGTTCATTAATTCTCTTCTAACCATTATGGCATCAAACCAATTGATTTTAGTAGTTCATAGAAAATAATTGTAACAAATTACGATAATTTTTTTCTGAATAAGCAAAGGCTACAAACAAGATTGTCAAACTCAAGAGTATATAAACATACAAAGTTTTTGTAGACTCGATTCAGATTCAACTTGTAAACTCACAAGGAGTTTACTTGTGACTTTACCCAACATAAATAGTATTAAAAAAAATATTAATGACATACATGTATAACCTAATGCTCTTAAAACAACAATAATTCAACACTTCAACTTCATAATAAAGAAAAGTAACAAATCACAAAAAATAAGTATGATTCTACAATAGTGCAAGATAAGACTAAACTACATAGATGACTAAATCATATATAAATTTACATAATTGTTTATTATTTGTTGTAAAACTACCTTGAATTGAATACACACATGTATATGTATACATTCATACATATATATATATATATATATATACATACATACATACATATATATGTATACATACATATATATATACATACATACATACATATATATACATACATACATACATATATACATACATACATACATATATATATATGTACATTTGTTGAGGTACACCCGATGATTTTTTTGTCATCCTTTAAATTCAAGTTAATGTAAGCACAATAGTAAGTATCATGTGATACATGATAAGAATAGTACGAAATGATACAATTCTGCTCTCTCACATTATGAATCATGTAAACAATCATTTTTGCTCCCATATCGCACGATGCAAGTGCAAATCGTTCAAAAAATCACAGAATCATGAATTGCGAATCACTTCTGTATCGTGCCTTGAATTGCGTAGTGCATTTGGGTTTAACTTCATTTTATTTTAACCAATAACTTGTTTCTCCACCAACAACGATTTCCCTCTTCTCATCTAATGGCCCAAATGCAGTGACATGGAGAACGGTGGAAAAGTGAACGACTGAGAAGCGAACTACGGGAGGAGCAGGATAGCAGGAGGCGTGGAGGAGCGAACAATGGAGTAAATGTTTACTGTAGTCTTGGTTTTTAAAAATGGGTAAATCAAAAAGGGATTCTGATATTACTTGGAAGTATTGTGAAAGTCTTCCTACAAATAAACTATAAGTAAAATGTAAATTTTGTTCTCATACTTGTTGGGGTGACATAGCAAGGATGAAACATCATCTTGTTGGAATAAAGAAAGATGTTATTCCTTGTTGTAGTCTTCTAGATGAGGCGAAGGAAATAGTTTTGAACTTGCTGAGAAGTAAAGAAAAAAAAGAAAGAGGAGATCAACTTTGATTGTGCAGAAGTTACAAGAGAAGTAGCAAAAGAAAAGAATGATCTCCACCAAATGACAATCAATGCATATTACAAGAATAGATGTAATTCAAGAAGTTTGCAACTGCATTTATGGTAATGCATTCCCATTTAATCTTACAAGGAGTCCTCTTTTCATCAAAATGTTAAAGGTTGTCTATCGGACCACCTATAAATATATAGTCGCACACATGAGTTGGTTGGTCTCGGCATGAGGGGAGTGTGTTGATCCCACATCAACTAAAGATAAGGTCAATTCATTGTATATAAATGCAAACCTTATCTTACAAATAGATTTTGTAAGGTTGAGTTAGACTTAAAGTCCATTTCTTAAGAGAGATCAATCAATATTGCCTAAAATGTGTGAATCCACTTGTAAAAGTATTGAGGCTTGTAGAAGGTGATGCAAAACTAGTCATGCCATATATTTATGAAGCAATGGATAGAGCTAAAGAGAAAATTGCTAAAAATTTCCAAAAGCAAGAAACAAGATATAAAAAAATATGGAAAATTATTGATACTAGGTGGAATTTACAATTACATAGGTCTCTACATGCAACAACCTATTATCTCAATCTTAAATTACATCAATTTGTCCTACTAAGTAGAACTATGTTCTTTGTTTTCATCAACTTATTTTTTATTGTCTTAGATATGAATATGACAAAAATTTCAATCCGGATAGTGAGGGGTTGGTTGGTTTATAGGAAACATTTCAAAGAATGGTTTTGAATGCAAGAACAAAGTTGCAATTGATCAACAACTTGAAAAGTTCAAGGGAGCTAAGGGGCTTTTTGGAATGGACATGGGAAATAGATACTAAAAATATGAAACAACCCAGTAATTAAATTACTCATTACCATTCTTATATGATTTATAAATTTTTAATTACATTATAATTCAATAAATTTTACAGCTCTTTGGTGGGAGAGTTATGGGGGAGAAGGTAAAGAGTTACAAAAGGTATCCATGAAAATTTCCTCACATGTAGTGCAACTGGGTGTGAAAGGAATTAGAGCACATTTGACCAAGTATGGTCTTTACCATTGTGATACTTTTTCTCCAGTAACAAAGATCAGCACAATTTGGTTCTTTCTTGCTATGGCTATTATTCATCATTGATCACATTAAAAAGTCTTACTTCATAGTGACATTGAGAAGGAAGTTTACATGGAGCAACGTCTTGGATTATTTGTTCACGAGTATGGTCAAGTTCGTAAATTACATCGACTGAAGCAATTATCTCAAGCTTGATTTGATAAATTTAGTCGTACTATGCAGATTTTTGGATTGAAACAAAGCAAAGCAAATCATTCTACTTTTTATCGTCATACTTCCCATGGAAAGTGTTTATCTAATGATCTATGTTGATGATATAGTTATAATAACAAATTATACCACTAGAATTTCTCAACTAAAAGAGCACTTATTTAGTCATTTGTATACCAAAGACTTTGGCTATCTGAAATACTTTTTCAGCATGGAAGTGGCTCAGTCAGAGGAAACTACTGTAATTGAACAAAGAAAATATGCTTTAGATATTTTGGAGGAGATAGGATTGCAAATTGCAAACCCAATAATAGTTCTATATGTGGCTGCTGAAAAAACTATTCTCACTATTACAAGACTAGACATTTCTTATGCAGTTGGAGTTGTTACTCATTTCATGCATAATCCTCAAATTAAGAACTGAAATGTTGTGATTTGTATTTTCAAATATGTCCAAAAGGCTCCAAAATAAGGATTGTTGACAAGGGAAGTACTCAAATCTAAGGGTATTGTGATGCAAATTGGGTTGGGTGTCCCATTGATAGGAGATTGACCACATGATATTGTATAGTCATTAGAGGAAATATTCACTCTCTAAAGAGCAAGAAACAAAATGTTGTTGTTTGGTCCAGTGTAGAAGTTGAATATGGATTAAACCAAATTTATGGTCTGGCCACTTATGAACTTGTGTGGATTAAGCAACTTCTTGAACAGATGAAATTTTGTAAAGTTAAGCAAATGAAGTTGTACTATAATAATTAGGCAGCGTTTCATATTGCCTCCTATTGCATAATCAGGAGAATTATTTTGTAATTAAGTGCATATTTCCTTCTCTATTTATTAGGACAAATTTGTTAGTGATTTGATTTGTACAACTTTTATCACCCATTATTTCTTGCTTTCAGTACCTATTATTTCTTTCCTTAATTAGATTGTAAATAGTCTATAAATTGAGACTGTAATCACATTTGTAAAACACATCAGAAATACATTCCATCTATTTCTATCAACTTGGTATCAAAGCTCCTGATCTGGGAGACTTTGCTTCTGCAATCTTTTGCAATTATTTTTCTGGGTAGCCTTCACTGCTGCAAATTTTTTTTTGGGGCAACCTTAATTGTTGTAACTGTTTTTTTTTTCCTTCTCTTTTCTCCATTGGCCACCACCTTGCACCATTGACCGCCACCCGCCACTGCCCGAAAGGAAATCGTCATCTCCTTGAGGTTACTGAAGCTTTACTTTTCCAAACGTCTGTCCCTAGATCTTCCTGGGGAAACAGTCCTGACTGCCACTTAATTGATTAATAGATTACCCTCTCGGGTTCTAGAGTGTGTTACTCCTATTCAGCTTATGACCACATTCTATCCTTCTATTCCCATGTTGACTAGTCTTCAAAATCGTATCTTTGGTTGTCCTACTTTTGTGCATATTCATAGTCCTTATCGGGGGTAAGTTAGATCCTCGCGCCATCAAATTTGTCTTCATCGGTTATGCCCTCAACAAAACGGGGTACAAAAAATGTTATCACCCTCAAAGTTCTAAAATCTATGTTTCCAAGGATATCACCTTTCATGAAACAGAGTCTTTCTTTAATAGTTCTCAGCTTCAGGGGGAAAGTAGTCAAGAAGCTGAGGTTCTTGAGTTGCCACCTTTTCCTTTGTTGTAGGATTTCATTTTTAGGGAGGATGACAAAGACCCTACACCAACATCATTACCAGAGAAGAATAATGAGGACAAATATTTTGGAAAACAATATCAACGAAGGCAACAAGAACCCGTTCTAGTCAAACAACTTCAATTGTCCGAACCGGAGGTAAGAACCCATACCCGTGAGACTCTTGAGGACACCTTAAATATTGTTTTTGAACCTAACCTAAATGATTTACCTATTGCCTTGAGAAAAGAAAAAAGATCTTGTGCCAAAATATCCTATATCCCAATTTGTGTCTACAGAAAAACTTTCTATGCAACACCAGAGTTTTCTTTCAGCTGTTGATTCAATCAGAATCCCTACTTCAGTAGAAGAAGCCTTAAAAGATGAGAGCTGGATCCGAGCCATGAATGAAGAAATGAGCGCATTAGAAAAGAATGAGATTTGGGAGATTGTAGAGAAACCAAAAGATAAAAAAGCAGTGGGTTGTAGGTAGATATACACAGTTAAGTATAAGTCTGATGGCACACTGGATCGGTATAAAGCAAGGTTGGTTGCAAAAGGGTATACTCAAACCTATGGGATCGATTATGAGGAGACTTTTGCTCCAGTGGCAAAAATGAATACAGTTAGGATTATTCTCTCCCTGGTAGGACACTTTGGTTGGGCGATGCATCAATTTAATGTTAAAAATGCCTTCTTGCATGGAAGCTTGGAGGAAGAAGTATACATGGAGATTCCACCTGGTTATGGTGTTGTTAATGAAGGGAATAAGATGTGCAGACTTAAGAAGGCCCTATATGGTCTTAAACAATCACCTCGTGCTTGGTTTGGAAAGTTTACTCAAGCTATGGTATCTTGGGGTACCGACAAAAGCCAAGGTGACCATACTCTGTTTATAAAACATTCTCAAAATGGTAAACTCACTCTACTTTTGGTCTATGTAGATGGTATGATTATTACAAGTGATGATGAGATTGAAAAACAAACTTTGAAGGAGAGACTGACTGCTCAATTTGAGATGAAGGATCTTGGGAAGTTGAAGTACTTCCTTGGGATAGAGGTTCCTTACTCTAGACAGGGCATCTTTATTTCTCAAAGAAAATACATCCTTGATCTCCTCAAAGAGACTGGTAAGTTGGGTTGCAAGACCACAGAAGTGTCAATAGAGCAAAATCATAGGATTGAGAATGATGAGGAAAATCCAAAGGTCGAGAAGACACAATATCAAAGACTTGTGGTAAAACTCATTTATCTATCACACACTAGGCCAGACATAGCTTATGCAATTAGTGTGGTTAGCCAATTCATGCATGATCCAAGAGAAAGACACTTGCAAGCAATAAATAGAATTATTCAGTACTTAAAAGCCTCTTTAAGGAAAGGATTACTATTCAAAAAAGGGGAAAACTTATCCATGAAAATATATACTGATGCTGACTATGAAGGATCAATTGTTGATAGGAGATCCACCACAGACTATTGCATGTTCTTGGGCGGAAATCTGTTGACATGGAGGAGCAAGAAACAAAATGTAGTTGCAAGATCCAGTGCATAAGCAGAATTTAGAGCCATGACTCAAGGGGTTTGTGAACTATTATGATGAAGATCATACTCGATGATCTCAAAATAAAATATGAAGCTCCTATGGGTTTGGTGTGTGATAATAAGTCTGCCATCAATATTGCACACAATCCAGTTCAACACGACCGAACAAAGCACGTAGAGATAGTTCGATATTTCATTAAGGAGAAGTTGGATAATGGTCTTATAGCCACCGAGTACATCCCTTCAAGACTCCAATTGACAGATATGTTTACTAAGGGACTTCCCACAAAACACTTCAAAGATCTTCCTTGCAAGTTGGGAATGATAGATATACATTCACCAACTTGAGGGGGAGTGTTGCATAATCAGAAGAATTATTCTGTAATTAAGTGCAAATTTCATTATCTATTTATTAGGACAAATTTGTTAATGATTTGATTTGATTTGTACAGCTTTAATCACCCATTATTTCTTGCTTTCATTACCTATTATTTATTTCCTTAATTAGGTTGTAAACAATCTATAAATTGAGACTGTAATCACATTTGTAAAACACATCATAAATACATTCCATCTATTTCTTTCAACTCCTCCAATACATGATTTCATGAGTGAATCAAACACAGAGATTGGTTATCGTTTTGTTAGGGAGAAGCTCTTGTCTAAGGAACTTAGCACTGAATTTATCAACTCCAATGACCCGCTTACATACAATCTAACTAAGTCTTTAAGAGGGCCTAGAGTTCAGTACAACAAGCTTAAGGGAGATTGTTAAATAATTGTTTATTATTTGTTGTACACATTTTATAAAGCTAACTTTCAAATTTATCTCGCTTTGTGTCAAGTGATAGAGGGCAGAAGCCCTTTCTTTGTATTAAACTGGTTACCATCTTTTATATATATATATATATATATATATAATACATCAGTTGAGGTGCACTCACTAATTTTTTGCCCATTCTCTAAATTCAAGTGTAACATAAATTTTTAATGAGAGAACAATTCAGAAGGGAGCTAGTTTTTTCAAATCATTTAAGTCCTAATCAAACATTGTCATTGTGAGAAAAAAATCAAACATTTTCAGTGATGGTCAACCTGTAAACCATAAATGCTAGCCTCCATTTCTGCCATCATTGCATCAGAAAGAAATTCATTTTTGTCTTCAGTAAAATCCTGTAAATAAATTAAACAAGATTCAGGAAGCCATAAAAAAAATAGCAATGACATCTTATTTCAGTTTTTCATACCTCAGGTTCAGACTCGGGGATGATGCTCCCAGCTTCTGTATGAGATGGGGATACAACTGCACTTCCAATATCACCCGAACTATATGAATGAACAACATGAGTCATGTTTGCTACTGTTAACGACTCCACTTGATTCACATCAGTACAGCCTTCTAAAACTTTTGGTTGTTCTGAAATTTTATCTTCAACATTTGACATTCCAGAGGCAGGGTGTTTGGGGATAAACTGATCCACCATTTGACCATTGTCAACAATGAAGTCATCAAAAAAAGATGGTGCCTTTTTAAATGGCATAATATTGCTTGAATTATCAAGGCCATTCATAGGCATGTTTAGACTTGGACCAAGATCATGACAAAATGCAGCAGGATACAAATTTCCAGAGCCTACTGTAGGATTTTCTTGAAAATCTATAGGCATCTGATTGTTCGAAAGATGAATTTGTGCAGCTTTAAGAGAATCTGGGTGAATGGACAGGTTGAACCTATGGTCTCCTCGAGAACTTTTCTCACAAGAGCCTACTTCAGAATTTAAAATTGGAGCATTTAAGTCAAAATTTCTGGGCAATGAAAAGTCAAACCCTTGTTCACCAGCCGAAGAATCAAATGTGGTCTTTTCCCCAATATTAATTAAGGAGACACCCATCGTGTCTGATGGAGCAGGTACAATACCCTCAGAAGGTAGCTCCCTATTCTTTTGCATATTAGTATTAGCATTTAAGTTATTAGCAGGGAAAGAGTCCAAAAGATGCAACTCAGTCACAAATCCCTTGTCAATGACAGTTGATTCCCCCTGATGAACCTTGTTATCCTTGTGAATAGAATTATTCTTTTCAATTAACTTCATCCTTTCTAATTTCATAGAATTTTCCAGAACATCCTTTGCTTCGTAGCTGGGTATACTCAAATCAGTTGGAGCAATTAAGTTATTTTTTTCAGTTAATATGTTATCCATGTCAATAAGATCATTCATTCCCATGGATTCATAGTATGGAGAAGATGCCAAATCTTGCCTTTTGTATGCCTCAGTTGACTCCACTTTTGGTGTCGTACTTTGTATTTGAGGATGATGGACAATGGAATCATGTTGATGCTCCATGGCGTTCACTTGCGATACACTTGGGATTAACAATGAAGATAATTGATCCTTTTCAAGGTTCAGGGAGAAAGATTGACCATATCCATTTCGGGAGCAGTAAGCAGATCTTGCTCCACTATCTAGCAACTGTGGATCAGAAAAGGCATGGTGCATCCCATGAGGGGAGTCTGTAATTCCGTAAGATTCACCCTGTCGACAGATTGCATCATCCAAGTATGAAATAGGAATTTCAGAGTAGACCCTTTCCCTTTGCAAGAACCTTCCACCAAAAATTTCATCTCTGGGATTAACATATACAGGAGTCACTAATTTCTTGCTAGGATTGTAGTCTAAATGACCTCCATTGAGCTTCTCGGGCTGACCAACATCACCATGCTGATAAGGATAAGTGTCACTTGACAAAGTAGCAGCCACATGCTGAGGGTATATGCAACCAGCAGGGCTTATATTAGAGTACTCAGGATGTAGATGAGTAGTAGCATATGATGCATTGCTCTCAATACTTCCCTGACATGAATGGTCACCGAGTAATTGTATATAACCTGTGTTAGAACCTGTTACTGGAATTGGAGTGGGAGGAATTGACAAGGGCCTTTGCAAATTCAGGGAATCATTCAAAATCCCGTCTGGGTTTAAAGCATTAATACCATCCCTGATCTCCAAAGGAGAAGCATTTGTTGTTTTTGGGACAACTGGAGTAAAGTTCAAATCTGTCCCCAACTGACTGGATTCATTTGTCAAATTTTGCCCACCAATGTTTGTTCTAGTAGAGTCTCCCATGCCATTTACAGCAACAACATATTGGTAATCAGGATCACTCTGCTGAACAGCACTCACCTCTGTTGATGTCTCTTCAGATTCACCCAAAGGAACTAAAAAAATTCTAAGTTTTTGAGAACGTTCATGTCTTTCAAGCCCATGGTATTCCTCTTTCATATTTTGGAGATCTTCATCAGAGGAAACGGATATTAGAGCATCGAGATCCTCTCCAGGAAGCTGGTACTTTATTGTGTGAGGTTGATTGCAAATACCCAAGGTCTTCTTCATAAGCTCTTGCCATGAAATATCCTTTGGAATAGATACGATGTGGGTCTCTCCCCCTACATATCTGAGTTTCCCATCACTTGGTCGTAGTAATATTGTTCCACCAAAACTGCAAAGAAACTTCATTTTCCCAGACAGAAAATCATCTATAACTCCTGAACCAGAAAATCCATTGGACTGAGAAGCTTCATATCTATGAAGGGGTGATACAAATGCGAGACCAGACTGGTCACCCACCGGTTCTTGAACAGCCTTCCTCATCATACCATCACCCTTTTGAATTTTGTTAAAAATGTTTTCAGCAGCTCCATTTTCCATCTCCTGTACTGACTGTTTTATAGATACAAAGTCAGACATGTCAGAAGAATTCTCAGAGTTCATTCTCCTCAGCCCCAAAATATTAGTAAGATCTTCATATCTCACATTGCCATTCTCTCTATTTAACCCAAACACATTCTCATGATTTCGAGGTATAACTCGTGAAACAACAACTCTTCCAGCAGCAATTCCATCACGACCAACATTCCCAGAAAATTCTTCCCCTGCCTGCATAGTGATATTACTTTGCACATGGCGCCCTGTATTTGAAACACTACCAGATAGATCTTGTTGGGCATGTTGAGGAAACACGCTAGGATCCTTACCAGTGTTGGTACCTAACATGCTTCCTGTCTTATTTAGTGCCATTTACTCATCTTCTCTCGTAACTAATTATTTTCATGGTGCGGTATAGTAACAAGCCAAAAAGTGTAAACATCTGACTAACCAACAAATTCGTGTCTGATTCCTTCTTCCTACTGACACCCAAGTTATCAATTCTCAACTGCCAAATACCATATCAAAGATAACCAAAAACAAAGGAGATATATTTTACGATACTGAACAGCAGCAAGAAATCATGTACAGTCTCTTACAACCGAAGAGAGGAGGATCACATCTTCTGGCAATTAAACAAGAATCAATGCATACATCAACAAGAAAACATAAAATACCCGCTTTTTCTAAGTTTGTCTCGCTGTGCATATATATACAAACCAACCAATCTTCAACTCTTTAGAAGGGCCAATAGTCTATGACAAACTGATGAGTTTTTCAGACCAAGTTGTGAGCCACAACACCAACTATCCTTCAAAAGGCAACATAAGCAAATCAGAAGCAACAAACACAACATTATCAACCATGGTTGTAGGAATTGAAGGCGGGAATCAAACCATCAATCAAAACACAAAATTGTCCTAATTTAAGAAGTTGACATCCAAGCAGCAAAAACAAACAAAACTTTTAGAAGCCGCCATGCAAGGGCTCAACACTGGTGATCAATCAAAATCCAATCGTTTCCATATTTCAAAACTGGACTCAACATAAAAAAAAATCCTGATTAATAAAGGTGACACCAAAGGCAACAAAAAGTGAACATTTTCAAGATGTTCGTACGAGAATTCAACACGGGTATCAACCATAATTTTCCAGATTAAAAAAATGGGCTCCCAACAAAAAAGATTTATTGTTTTCATAAAAAAATTCAGAAATCAATGCAAAAAAAGAAACTACCCTGTGTTCAAACAAACATTATTTTCTATGTTCCACAAGTGCCACAATTGAAGCCAACATTGAGAGAAGAAAGAAAAAGGAAAAAAATAAAATAAAATTGGATCCCGGATTTGAATATAATTGAATTGAATTGAGAGAAGATTGAAAGTGGGGGAAAGGGTGAACGTAGCTTACACATGAAGGTTGAATTTGTGCTTGGGAAAAGCAACATTGGCGAAATGGCGAGAATTAAGCGGCGAGAACACACGGTGGCCATAACCATGAAAGCAAGTTTGGATCTCACACAACACACAGTCTCTTTTTCTCTCTCTTCTCCCTATGTTTGTTGCATATTCTTGTTCCGATGTCCCTACGTGGACACATCCTTTTTTCTGTTTCAAATTTTCTGGAATGACAAACAATCATCGGAAAATAATAAAATATTTTAAAAAGATACCAAAGGAGCAAAAAATGAAACGCAAAAAAGACTCTTTCATGCTACCCTTCACTTTTTCTACTCAAATTATTCTCCAATTTTCTTTTTCGTTTATTGTTTTCCAGTATGTCATATGGGTGACTTTTTTTCTGACTTTTATAGAAAAACTCATGCATAAAATTTTACGAGTAATTAATAGCTACAATAATAATGTAAAAGAGGTTTATATTATTTTTCAATTAAAAAACTACGAACAATAATTTTACTATTTTTTTCATAATTATTTTAAAATTTATTTCTAACATAATTTAGCTTAATTATGTAAAAATAGTGAAACTATTTATATTATCTCACCTTTTTTTTCTTCTTCTCTTAATTTCGTAAATTTGTAATTTTAATTTTTATAAAAGTATAATCACATATTAATTTTAAATATACAAATTTTAATCATAATTTTTGTTATTTAATATTATTTTACTTCAAGTCTATTGAAAAAATATTGTAATGTTTGTTTTAAAATTTAACGACTTTGTTTATAAAAAACATCTTATAAATTAAAAAAATTATTTAAAATACTATTAATCTCGACTCATAATGATATATATGCAAAAAAAAATTATTGTTAAGTATATTTATTAATATCTTATATAAGTTAGGAGTGTTTTATATATGTATACATAAAAATATAAAAACATGTTTACTAATAAGAGTAAGAGTGAATAATGAATAAGGTTTTTGGTTGTAATTATGTATAAGGATTTAACTATAGTAACTCATATTTATTTACTTTTTTTAGTAAAGTAATTTATATTTATTTAGTTTTTGTTGTTAATAGATAAAAAAAATATCTTATATAGTAAGTTATTTACATACTATTAACATAAATCAATGTTAGGATTTTAAAAGTGAACTGAATGTATAGTTAATTTTTTTATATAGACTTTTTCTGATTTTTATATAGAATAAAACTATATTTTTTTTAAAAATTACGAAGTCAGAAAATGCATTTGAAAATTATTAAGTGATATTTATATTAAATAAAATATATTATAAAAGAATGAATGTGTGGATATTTAGCTTTGAAAGCGAAATGGGCGTGAGAGACGGTGTGTGGTGTGGTGCAGTGATGAAGTGTCTGTCTCAAAAATTAAAAATAGAAACTACGTGCTTCCCTCCAAATCGAATACTTCTCATGTTGTGAGAGACACTTGTTTTATATCATCTTATGCTTCTTTCTGTCCTCTTCAAGGTCACTTTCATAATTTATTTTTAAATAATTAACAAATCTTTTATAAATATTTTGCTCAATTTTAAAACACAAAGAGTTCTTGCAGAGGACAAAATAAATCAATTTAAGAATATTGTTTTCATTGCTTTTTTTATCATAACTAGAAAAATGAAAATCGAAGTCAATTTTATACTTAATTGTTTAACCAAGTTAATTTATCACTAAAAAAAATTATGAAATAGAAACTAAATTTGGAGACAAAAAATAATTAGTTTCTATAGTAACTAAATTAGATACCATTTTAGAGACTAAAAGAAATTTGGTTTCTAAATTAGTTTATATTACTGTTAAATGGTTTCTAGATCGGTATCTAATTAGCAACCAATGTTTTTGCTACCAAATTTAGAATCTAAATTATTGGTAGTTAGAACTTTGATAGCTAATTAGATACCAATTTAGAAACTATTTAACAATAATAGAAACTCATTTTAAAAAAAAATTAAAATGATCTTTAATTTAGTCACTATAACAACTAATTATTAATTTCTATTTTATGATTTTCGTGTAGTGTATATTTGAAAGCCAACAAACTAAAAATAATTTTGCTAGAGAAACACAAATAGGATAATCCTAATACCCTTCTTAACCTAGGTCATGGATATTACACATTTTTTTGGAAAAAAAAAAATAGGATACTTTTTGTGAAAATATATGAAAGTAGAATAACATTTCCTTGTAACTTAATCCGAATAAGGTAATAATCAATTTTAATATATTTTATTTTCTTCCTAAGCAAGTGAAACTAAGACTTATATTGAGTCTCTCAAATATTTAGAAACTAAAGATTGTTTCTTGAAGTTTTATAAGATTAAAAATCTACCGAACAATACATAATATTCAATAATAAGTTTGTTATGAATATGAGAATTTTTAATCTTATGATCATTATAAAATGAATAGAACAATTGTGTTTCTAGGATTTTTTTTAAATATCTTAGAATTCTTAAAGAATGTGAGGTACCTTTGGTTTAAAAACAAACTCACTAATTTGTTGAATAGCAAAAACTGTATCAAATTTTTTGTTAGTCAAATACAACATCATACCAATCAATTTCCTAAAAGAATATCCTAAAAGAAGAAGGAATAACTATGATGTCTCTTTCATTAGAACTTAATGTTATAGAAGGATTGGCAAAAGAATTTGTTGATTTACAACCACTTAAATGGAAAAGAATTTGTTGATTTACAACCACTTAAATGGAATTCATAAATGATTTTCAAGTAGTACTTTCTTTGAGTCCATATGAGATAACTTTGGATTTATCAACTCCAAAATCTTTTGGATCTAGCAACTCCAAAATCTGAGAAGAAATTTAAATTACCAAGGTGCTTGATATTTATAAATATCAAGTGTTGTTTAACTTTATTAATTTTAGCTACACTAATCTAATAGATTTTTAAAAGTTAAATTGTCTCTCTTAACAAATACAGAATAATATATTGTGCTTTAAATGTATTCAAGGTTAAGAGACTTGAATTGAGCATTGAATCCTAATATTAGGTTGATTTAAGCCATATAGAATTTTTTTAAGCTTGTGACTCAAGTAAAAAATGGTCATCCTAGGAGGTGATCTAATGAAAGTCTCCTCTTTAAGTTTTTCGTGAAAAAGAAAAACATTATCTACATCCAACTGGTAGAGGAACCAATTATTGGAAACAACAACATATGAGAGATACTTCACAATAGGCAGTTTGGCTACAAGAGAAAGATTTTAAAGAAATCTACCTCCTTTATCCTTGTGGAACTAATTTTGCCTTGCATCTTTTGAACATACCATTTTCTTTCTACTTAATGTTGTAACCTAAACCCTAAACCCATCTACAATCCATAATTTGTTTTCTTAAAGGAAGTTTTATCAAAGGTTAAGCTCTTTTTAGTATATAGAGATGTGAATTATTTCATCATAGATTCTCTCCAACAATCTTGTTGGTTTACTTCCTCAAAAGACTTAGGTTATGCGTGAGAAAAAACAAGAAAGACAAAAAGAATTTATTTTGATTATGTGCTTACAACAAAGTATATAAACATGAATATCTTTATATCAAATCTTGAGAGACGCATAACACTTGCTCACATATGTTTGTCTAATAAAGCGAACACTTAAGATAGACAATAAGATATTGATTTTGGCATCTTAGAGTAGAACCTTAATATATAAATGTATACACTATGTTTTCAGTATTGTTCTCTTGTTTGACAACCAAGAAGATCTTGCAAAGAATATCACCTTCAGAAGATCTCGCAAAGAACGTGTCAAAGTTGTTTTTGCGACTAACTTTTCAGGAAAGGCAAGTTATCATCTTTGCATAGTCCATCCACCATGTACATTCCTACCTTTAATTCAAGACGAGATCAAAGTATCCGACCTAAGTCTAATAAGTTATCTTGTGTATCAGAATGTTTCTTCAAATAAAAGTTTGCATTAAATGTTACATGAAAAACATTTAATGCAATCCGTAACATCTATGAAGACACAACTGTGGAATGAACATTTAAGAAAATATTATTGCAAACCTAACTTATTCAATGAACATTGTTGTTTTCTGTAAAAATGTATAAGTGTGAATTGTATATTATATTCATCTTTGGAAATTATATCTCTTTTAGTGAGAAACCTTATGATTGTTTGATCACATCTTCTTGTAACCAAGAGTTTAAGCTAACAGTGATTACATTCCAAACAATACCTAATTGTCTAGACAAAAGTGGTTGAGTTCCAAATAACACTTGGTTGTTTAGTTAGAAGTGACTGAGTTTCAAACAATATTTGGGGTCAATATTCAATTTATTACAATGATTTAAAAAAAATCAAGTTAGTCCCTTTGTTTTTTAAAAAGTACCCAAATTGGCTTTTTTTATTAACTTTCCCCCCAATGGCGTCAAGTGTTGTTGATGTGGTACAAAAAATTGTTGATGTGGATTATAAATTAAGAGACACATGGGGTTGGGTGTTGTGTGAGGTGGCAAGTGGAGGGGTTGGCAGATTAGTAGAATTCAACATTAGGGGTTAGGGTTTCTCCCATTTGTTAACTTTTTTGAAGGGTGGTCTGTCAATGGAGGTGGTTGGAGTTTAGGTTGTCCGTTGGAGGTTGTTGAAGGAGTTCACTTTTGTGGATTTGTTGCTGGGAGGAGTTCGCTTTTGAGGATTCGTTATTTTTTGGTGTTTCCTTGAGTGTCCATGAATGTCTGGCTATAGGTCTGCATCATCATGCAACTATAATTGGATGGGAGTGCAGAACTGGTATAATTATAGCCATGATGGTGGGAGCAAGACCACATTGGTTGATCCCATTTGCGATTGTGGAAATTTTGCTATTTTGAGAACAACAACAATTATCAAAAATGGTGGGAAACAATTTTGGAGGTGTCCAAAGTATAAGGTGAGATGTATTGAACTGTTTTATGAAAAAATATGCATATTTGATACAAATTGTTTTGGTTAACATTTTGTCCAATACATAGTAGGAGTGGCGGAAGCATAGAATGTTATTTCTTCAAATGGTGCATTGAAGACATTGGGGATGACAAAGATGGAATTATTGTTAGACAAAGAAACAAGATTTGTAGTTTAGAAAAATGTCTGAAGGTGTCAAGAAAGTGGATTAAGATGTTGTTAGTAAGGTTGTGTCTTGTTCTTGTAATAAACATTGTTATGTAGTCTATTTTGTTAAAATTCCATGACATATGTGTTTCTTTGGGATTATGATTGAATGAGTTCATGTAATATGTATTAGTTCAATGTCTTGAGGTTTTCCCGAAATTTGATTTTTGATTTGAGTATCAACTAATGCAAAATGAATTTTAAATATATGAATCGTGCTATGTAATATAAATTAGTTAATGAAGCAAATATCAGAATTTGATTTCAGTATTATGTAAATGTAGAAAGAAATTTAAAATGAACTTTAATGATAGCAAATGTGCAGTATAACATGAAATCAATTACTTAAGCAAATCAAAGAATTTGATTTCAGGATGAAGTAATGTAAAATGAAATTTAATGATAGCCAATGTGTTGTATAATATAAAATGAAACCATGAAATAAATCAAATAAGCAAAGCCATCTGGAATGAACCAAAATTAATTACCATACACTAGTATTTAGTGCATGTGAATAAGAAGTGTATTCTCCACCTGATAACATCAATGTACTTAAAAAATTACCAGGCACATTGGCCACATGAACATCAACCTATATTTTATTCCAAACTACATTAACATGAGCCTACAATAATTGTTTTTTAAAATACACTGTTATTTGAAACCGGACATGGATTCCAAATGCCCCCTCTCCTAGACTATAACTTAAGCCTAATGTTGGGTCTACCAAATTTTGAACTTGATCTTGTTGTCCTTGTAATGTTTTGAGATGGTTGACGTGGTTGTGAATCTGTTGGTTAAGTAGGGGGAGATAGTGGAGCGGGTTGTGTTGGAGCTGCCTCATATGGACATGGCTTAGATGGCCCTGGGTCAGATGGACCTACCTCACATGGAGATGGCTGAGATGGTTTTTCAGTGCAAGAATTTTTGTTGTAGCCAAGCTTGTGATAGATACCACATTTTTTCTTTAATCCAGTTTGACCTAACTAGGTCTTGTTCTTCATTACCTCCCATGCTTCCAACCTTCTTTTCTTCTTTGGTCTTCCATGCATCTTTTTTGTGGGAGGTGGCAGAACATCTGACATTTCAGTTTTCTCCCACACTTGTTCACAGTTGATTGGGTAGAAAATTGAGTTGTACACCTCTGCATATGTTTCCTTGTTGAACCAATATGAAATGAAGTTAACTGCATCTAGATTCAAATATTTCATTGCATATAGTATGTACCTAGATCCCAGGAAAAATCTACCATGTTCTTGGGCATTTCAAAGGATGGCAATTTGCCACCATTAATGATATCTTTGTTGGGTTTAATAATAGTGTCAAAGTTCAAGAGGGGGAGTGAATTGACATTTTAAAAGCTTCTCACAAAAACAGTGTTTAACACAGTTTACAGAAAATAAATCAATTTATATGGAAATGAACAAATTTATTTTAGCACTGTTTGTGTGTTTGAAAAGGTTTATGCAGCAATGTTAATCACAAGATCTGCAAATATATTTTTCAGATGCTCACACACTGATATTAGAACGAAAAACAGTGAATCACCAAAACAACAACCTTCAATTTCAAGCAAGTGATTAAGGTTCAATTAATGGCTTGACAGTTTATTGAGTGATCTATTACA
>Ga0123342_1003486_pt1 | contig 25196 bp, 9 predicted proteins | sample Turbeawhitnodule_FD_89960 | JGI IMG/M metagenome (GOLD analysis project Ga0123342, IMG submission 89960) | Root nodule microbial communities of legume samples collected from Mexico - Turtle bean Mexico white nodule | ecosystem: Host-associated > Plants > Roots > Nodule | place: Mexico: Nepantla... | reverse complement strand
TAATTAACTAAAATATGAAATAGGATTAATCATTATTTTTTTTATATACAAGGGTAAAATTGTAATCTCACAAACTTTACTATTCAAAATAATTTATAATATTCTTACAACTATCACATCACTAACAATTTCCAATAAACTTTCCTCACACATCCACTCTAACATACCCCAATCCAAACAACCTCAACTTTCTTCACACTTCCACTCCCACTCACCCTCAACTTTCCACTCCCCCACACCCCCTAATCCAAACACACCCTCAAAGTTCACCAAAATTTAAATATTACTGATTTGATAAATCTTTTATACTTATTTCAGTGTTTATTGTATACACCTATGATATTTTACAACAAAAGTTCATCCATGCCGAACTAGCTAAAAGTTTCTTACGAGAAAGTCATAAAAACTCCAAATATAAAAGCTAACTACAATGATTATTGGAATTAGTTTAAATGGTTCATTTATGATATATGAATTCCGATTTCTTTACCAATACTTATCAATTATTTATCATACACTTGATTGAGACATGTACTCCAAGCAATCCTGTGTCACTCGATTAACTCCGATCTAATTTGAATGTACAATACTTTGAGTTACTTTATTATCTTGATAATATAAAAATCAACATTATTTGTTTTTTTGCATTAAAAATATTTAAATCATAAAGATATTTTGTGTTTGAGATTTACTAATATAAAAACCAACATTAGTTATTTTTGCATAAAAAATATTTAAATTGTAAAGATACTTTGTGTTAAGATTTAGTAGATTAAAAGGGATATTATATTAATTTTAGAAAAATATAAATAATTCAAGAAAAAAATTATAATTTAAATATACTTTGTATATTTCTTTATGTGCGCTAGATCCGCGGATTGAATTTTATTTTACTTTATTTTTCAGTGTATATATTATCATATTCCAGTGCGTTTGAAGAAAAAAAAAAAAAAAATTCTATTCATCGCACCTACAGTAACCTAACGACTAAATGAATCTTGCCAATTTAAAAAGACTCTGTTTTTTTGTTGGAAGAGAAAAAAAACAGTCTGAAAAAAAAGCAAAGAAATTGAGGGATTCAAAAAACCTGGAACTCAAGATTTGGATTGGGAGAGAAGAAAGATGGAGTCCCCAATCTCAATCTGCGACGCAGAGATTTCTCTTCAAACGCAAAACATCGACGCTTTCACCGCTTCTTTCGCCGAATCCCTTCATTCTCTCCTTCCCATTGCGCAAGAAACCGCTCGCTGTCAAGGTCCTTCACTTCCATTCCATTCAATTATCTCATACGCTTTCGTCTCACAGATTAGGGTTTTCCACTAAGCTCCTTTACTTCACTACCTTCGTCTTAGGGTTTCCGTTCTCACTCTCTCTCTTCTTTCTTCACAGTTCAACTAGACGAGGTAAAAGCTAAACTCAGAGACACCGAGGATGATTTGGTCAAAGCACTTGCAGGTGACTTCAACTTTTTCTATTCAATTTTAATTTCGCATTTCCGTTTCAATTTTCATTTCAATTCCTTTTCGCCGTCAAATATCCGCTTATATTTTTACGCGCAGTCAAGACTCGCAAAGAGGCCAAGCGAATGGCGTTGGTGGATGCTGTTGCTTCTGCAAAGGCTAGAGTTGAAGTCCTCAATGCAAGTATTCAGGAGCAGCGTACCAAAAAACAAGAATATGCTGCAATTATATCTCAACAATCTCTTGGTAATTCACTTCCTTCTCTACCATATGCAACTTTCTTGCTGGATGCTTATATATTTATATGTATTATCTTTCCTTCTGGATGCTCATTTATACTGTATAGTTATTTAATTTAGTATTTGCAGAAAAGTGAAGGTACTCAACATTCGCTTATTATATTATGTTGTGCAAAAACTAAACAGTTAACTTTGTTGGTTGTCTACGAATGTTTGTAGTTTGAGATATTTTCTAGTCTGTATGTTTATTTTGTTTGCAGGGCTCATCTTTTGTGATGACGAAATTATATGTAAATATGAACACGATAGGGTTCATCATTGTGGCATTAACGTAGCCAAGTGCCATCTTGCATTGGCATTAAAATTACATTTATTGAGGTTGTCACGCCTATTTACTGACATTTTTGTTCTAATAGCTACTTCAACATGCAGTCTATCTTCTGTTTCCTTTTCTGGAAGCAAAGAACTTTTTAGGACAGGAATTATAAGACAATCTTTAATATAATGTTTAATGTTTTAAGTTTCACTTGTTGTAAAAGAAATTCTATGAAGGTTGTCATTTGTGCCCTCTTGCCTCTTCAGGACATATTGGAATTGTGTTTGTGTCTTTTAACTTGTATATATTTGCATTGTTCTACTTACTATTGGATATCTGCATCAGGAGATATATTATAAACAATTCTAAGCTAATTTTTCCTCACCCTCTTCTCTTTTCTTCTGTAAAAGCTTTGGCTGCATCTAAATGGAAATTAAATGAAAGCGTTGAACAGAAAGATGAAACGCAAGAGGTCATTTCCTGGTACAATAGGGTCCTTGGTTTTCATGTAAAAGGCGGACGTGGTAATTGGTTGACATTAATCTTTTGTACAAGGATTGTTTTTTCTTCTGCAAATTGATATCCTAACTAGTTCTTCTGCTCTTCAGGGGTAAAATTCACATTCAAGAATATAAATCTGAACAATCCAAATGAGGAGTACTTTTTTACTATCTTCCATGAAAAGGATACATATTCATGTAAGCATGGTATCTGATTTTGTATATGATCTTAAAAGTATATGGATATACTTCAGGAAGTCTGAATTACCTCCTTTGTCTTTCAGTATTGAGTTGTGAACCTTCCCTCAGTGAAACCAAAGAGTTGATCCACGAATTAAACAACACAAATGATCTATTTAAATTTGTCAGAGCAATGAGGAAAAAGTTCCAAGAAGCAGTGGCACAAGGTACAACAATGGTTCTTTCATTCTTTTACACGAGTGCAGTCATGAATTTTAAGAGTTCTGTATGTTGCCAGATGAATTTAGTTTATTGGGCCTTTGTCCAGTATGATTAATTTTTGAAAATTGAAACCATGTTTACTGAAAACCAAGTGAACCAGAGTTATCTGCCAAACCAATAAGCCTTGGCCAATTCTGCTAGTTTATCCATAGCCATTGTTGTAGACATGGAAACCAATATTTGGAGAAAGGATTTTACTTGGAACTCATGCATAGTTATTAGGAAGGATTGATCTATCTATATTTGTGACCATCTCCTCAGTTGGCATTTGTTTTAAGGTATCGTATTACATTTCCAGGAATCATATTCATAAGAATCTTACAACTAAGAATGTTTTCTTGGATTTTTTAAAAACATGTTTGTTTACAATCTTAATATTCTGAGGAATATTTATTAGAGTTTCAATTAATTTAAATAATAAAAAAAGTAAAAATGGAAGTTACATGAATTCTAGAAAATAACTTCCTATTGTCAGGGTAAGTTTCCCACCTCTCACTGGAAATAGAAAAAGTGCAGGAAAAACACGATAGTGCAACTTTCTCAAGGATAATTTTGTAAAACCCATGGCAAACATGAGAATATTATGTGCCTACGTTTACACTCTATGGAATCAGCTTATATTCTGTTATACAACGGCACTCTTAATCATTTGAACAATTTTTCTTGTTTTTGGAACATTGGTGAAAATGCTGCTTATTATGAATGTTATTTTTTTTTTAAATTACATAAAAACAGGGAGTTTAGTCGTGACAGATGGTGAACATGAACAGTCTGCTTTTAACTCTGCATCTGCTCCAGTTTTGTCAATGTCATCTGTTAGAAGTGATTTTCTGGGCAAGGAAAATGAGTATCAAGTTGAACCTGCAGAAGGTAATACAAAAGTCGGAAAAAAGCATCATAGAAGGATAAGTGAAGTCTTATCTCCTGGATCTGCATCATCTGTTCGCCAGTTTTCTCGTTGAAGGTATGAGATCTCAACTGCTGTATTTATTAACTTAAAATTCCTGTCTCATCACACAGCATTATCCCCATCCAAGATCATTCTTTTCACAAAGATGCTCTCCTGTTGACCATTGCCCATCAAAATGAATGATTAAGAAGTCAGTCCTTTTATATCTTTTTCTTATCTATTCTTGGTGTCATCAGTCAATCTTAGCTTAGAGAAAGATGATAATGCTTACCTGACTCAGAATATCCAATTTTATCCTTGATATGGGCGCTGTAGATGCTGAGAATTTTATATTAGTAATTGAATTGTTATTTTTTGAAATAGCCTAAGTGAGTGGAGTTGACTTTGACCCCATTAGTTTTTTAGATTAAAACTGAATTGAGTTTTGCCTATAACTTATAATTATAACAAGGAATGAAAAGAGGAAATTCTTATGAACTTGATTCTATCTCTCTCTCAAATTTCTGGTCAGACGGAAATGTGTACGAGGAGGAAGGATGAATTTTTTCCCCTTCGTTATGTGATTGAGTTTTTCCTCTTTTTTTATCTGACGCTGGTCCTTAATTACATGTTTAGGTTTAATTGTGCCATTTAATTGCAATTCCCTCTTTTATAGGTCTTTTTCTGGATCAGAAATATAATTATCTTTCTTGGAATAATTGCTACGCCATACTGTTTTATGTGCATTGGCCCTTTTCAGTAGTATCCTACAATTCCTTTTGGATTTTTCTTTACGGATGATGGTTACGAAGGATGGGGGGTTTTATCTTTAATGCATTTTTGGGTTCTGTGGTGCATAGATTTGATGTCGGGGGTTGCTGTAATCTCAATTTTGACATAATTTAATTGAGAATAAATTGATATAATTCTTGTATATAACTATGTATGCATACAACAGCCAATACCTGTCTCGTTTATATGACAGACTAGGAAAGAAAGTCGAGGGGAGGATGCTAGCCACGTCATTTGTTGATACAGATTAAGGTTGACGCATAACTCATGGCTCAGGTTGCCAAGTTAACAAATAGACACAATTCCAGACATTTCTGCATTCTAGATGTCTCAATCTGTACATATTGATCAGATGATCTCCACAAAACAGGTCAAGCGTGAAACTATATTGGGAGGAGGAGATTTGTTGTAGTTTAAAAGTTCTCGACATCTTGTAATATCCATTTTTCTTTTTAGTTTGTTTAGCTTGTTGCTAAACTAGTTAAGTGAAGCAATGTATTCGAATGGTTCTTCGTGATCTTTCGTTTACCCGTGTTCAAAATTTTCAATTTAACCAGTTATTGTATTGAACTTTTGAGATTGATTCTAGGAAAGATTGTCTCGTGACCTGGATATTCCAGATTCTAGTTGAAATAGTCTGACACAACAAGACTCGGGGCTCGTTCATAATATGTCAAGTAGAACTAATTATGAATTGTTGAACGAAATAACCATTTCTGCGGTACACAACTTGAGGAAATGTGGCATTCAACTACAACACTCTTAGTTGTTGTTTTGTTGTGAAATTCAAATGATTATAATGTAGATCTGTAACGTTAGAGAGATGATAATATAATTGTTGTTAGATTATCTTGAATTGTTTCTCAACGAATTTAATAGTAAAATCAGTAAATCGGTGTTTAGAACTAACAATAAAGATAAAATTTAAAACAATAAGATAAAAGGAGTTGAGATTGTTTAACATAAAATATAAAAGAGATTAAAACAATAAAGCGGTTGATTCCTAAGTTTTTCCTCTAATGAATTCTTCATAGGTCATCCATCCTTCAATCCTCAAATAGAGCTAAACGAGATTGAATATGCATTGATCTAATTTAATTTGAAGATCACTAGTAAAACATGCGTCTACTGGATTAATTAATATTCACTTTGTTCCATGTGTACATTCTATAGGAATGCTTATCTACTCTCACGAATCATGTGCCCAATAAATTAATTAGAACAATGCGAACTAATTAAGAGATTAATTAGAACAATGCGAACTAATTAAGAGATTAATTAGAACAATGCGAACTAATTAAGAGATTAATTAGATCAATGCGAACTAATTAAGAAACCAAAATTTAAGATTAGGAAGACGGTCAATCATGGGTTCTACAACCTCTCACAAACCAATTTTTATCATGGGTTCTACAACCTGTTAGTAACCAGTTTTTCAAGAGATTATAATATTAAAACAACTATTGTAGACAATTAAAAAACGAAATTTTTATTGATTAAAACCTCATAATTCAATGGGGAATTACAAAGGAATCAACTTAAAAGGTTTAGCCTTTCATGTGGAGACAAAACAAAAAAAATCCAAGAAGAAAAAAACCTAAGAAAACCCTGTGTAACTCCCCTTTCTCCTTGAGGCTTGTATCTTTTATAGGTTTTTCTACTCCAAGAATCTTGGAAAAAATATTTTGATTTAGATTTTGTCAATAGTTTATCAGTTTCCAACTTTTCAAAATTTTGTATTTTTCAGAAGATTTGCTTCCAATTCTTTTTCTGAGATATTATATATTTTATTTTCTCTTTCTCCTCAGATTTTGTTTTCTGTTTTGATTCAAAGAAAGAACTTGAACTTTTACATATTTGACTCATTTGTAAAAATATACACTTCCTTCATACTAATCTAAAACACACAAAATTAATATAAAAAATAGTAACCCAAATAAACTCAATTATATGAATATGAATTAAAATAATAAATTTATTTATTATTATAATCAAATAACTTATAATTAAAATAATTAAAACTATTAAGTATGAAAAAATATATGCTCGTAACTTTTTCTTCCACTTTTTGCCAGGAGGAAGAAAAAACAAATAACAACACGCCTTTTGTTCTCTTACATATTCTTTGTTTTAATGTGGAAAAAGTGTTAATGTTGGGTTGGGATTCAAAGAGTGTTGCCGGTGGATTGTAGAGACCATTTCTTGCAACTTGGTGAAGGTTGGTTGTTTGATTGATTTGCCCGTGTTTGATCATTATGGTTACTCAGTATAATTTTTTGAAATGAGATATCAATTAGTGAACTTGTGTTTGACCTCATTGAATTTAGATCATGGTTATGGTTGACTAGTAGGAAGTTGAAGGACTTGTCTTGAGTGGTCTATGATCTAAAATAAAATAATGCGCTTAAAGGGTCTCTGGACAACATGTATGACATGATGGTTGGGTTGCTATAGTTTAACTTTACGAGCTGTTAAATGTCTTGTTGATATTAGATATTTTGTTTTTGTATATGGATTTGGTATCCTTCTACCCTTCTAATATAATGTTATCTTTTGGCTGAAATAAAAAATTAGAATGTATGCCATAAGTGAAAGAAAATGGTTGTAGGCGTTTGCCAAATTGGCACTAAGATTGTGCACATCTTACCATGCTTAGACCCTAAAATAGCAAGAACTTTGTACTGAACTTCTAGATGGAGTGAAGTTTAAACTTAAATTGCTAGGTGTGTGTCTCTATGTCGGCTGCAATTTGATTACGTTGAGATGAGGGGCATATTAAGATTTTAAAAGTAAATAGTTTAAATTTCAATAGATTTATATCGTAAGATCGAAAATATTTGGACGGAATATCACGAAAAAGATTATAAGGATTGCACAAGAATATCTAAATCACTTTCAATGAATAAAACAAAAGTATAATGTATGATGAAAAAAAAAAGGTTTAACGATACAAAAAGAGAATCTTAAAATTTCAAAGTTTTGAGTGTAATTGTTTAATAACAGTGATATTCATATGTCTTATAACTAAAAAGTCCAATGAAATTTATTGAAAAAAATCTATCAATTTGTATTATAAACACTACTGGATATTTCATCTTAAAAAAGTGTTAAAACTTAATTAATTAATATAAATTTTATACACGAATCCCCTTTATAAAGAAATAATTATATTTAATAAACTAAAACTAATATTACTGATAGGAACAAATCATATGATATTATGGTGATCTTATTGGTGGAGTTAGGATTAAACTCCTTGATAATATAAGTTAAATAATTTACAAATAACCTAATTATCTAAACCTTTTACTCTCTCGTGAACAGTAGCACCTTTAGGAATTCTTCAGCTATCTCAGACAATGGCACTCATTTTTAGTTTTACTGGAAAGTTGTGGCTATTTATTTGGTAAGTAATTTGTACAATATATGATGGTAAAGTGAGGCAGTGAAGGGTATTCCTCTGGTGTGGTTTTGGGCGTGAAAAGATAATTAATTACAAATATACACAGATGGTGTAGAAGAGTAATAGGTATAGAAGAGGGGTAAGAAAGAGTTTCAATTTGTTGCTTGACGTAACCGTTTGTGAAGCAATGCGCAGGTATCATTCCATAGCTTTTTTGCTTCTGATTCCTCGTTTCCTAGACTTGAGCAGTTACTCTCGTTACAATCTGTAAAATATTTTCCACTCACTCCTTCTGTTTTTCCACTCAGCGCAACATAACACGTCGTTGATGCTCCCTACCAACATGCATTCATCTACTAATTAATCATACTCATAGTGGAAACTCATCATTAATTAAGCCCTAAAATATTTACAAACCTGTGATATCGATTTCAGTAACTTCGATGCAATGAAAAACAGGGAATCTGCATACAAATCTTTTTAGTATTTAGTTGCTTTAACCTTATGAAATCACTGACTTATTAAATTAATTACCCGTTATTAAGCCCTTATGTGCTCTAATAATTCCCGTCTTCACAATTCCTGGATGCACTGCGTTAATTGTTACATTTGCATTCCTTTCCTGCGATCCCACCCAAAAATTAATTAGAAATCATTGAAAATGTATTTTTAGGATATTCGTTAGTATTTGGCTTGGTTTAATAGGCGTGGTGATCACGATTCCACACAAATAATAAAATAAAATAAAAGAATAGAAAGTTTGGGGAGTTAAGTTATGTGTCATTTTCTTACCTTAAGTTGTCTTGCCACTTCCTTGACATGCAGAATTGTTGCCAATTTTGACTGAGCGTATGCGCGTGTGCCATTATAACTGCATTTGTTATTTAGAAATAATTAAGCTGCTTGTTATCTACATTTAATGCAATCAAATTTGATCTTAATTTTGCAGAGAAAGGGATCAAGTGGGATGGTGTTTGTACTTTTTTCCGCAGAGCATGTCGTTGAAACAAAACGCTGATCTTTTCACCCAGCTGTGAAGCACAGAAGAAACGTTTATTATTCTTCCTTCAATCCCTGACTTCTTTGCAGTATCTATCATTTTCTCTATCAGCATTTTCGTTAACAAAAAATGTCCTGCAATTTAACAAATAATATGGAATTATTTTTTCATCTCCTCATTTTTAATCATGCTTCACTTTGCTTCTTTAACTTGTGTGCACGCGTTTATGTCGTGGTTAAGAACTGCAAGAAATAGGTAGAATGGAGAAGTACCTAAGTAATTTGTAGCAAATGTCATTTCAAGTTTCTCTTCAGAGAACTCCAAGTTTTGAGAGTACATTCCTGCATTGTTTCTGTGAAATAAATATATTCCAGTCCAACTTTTAGCACTTGATCAGTATACTGACTTCACTTTTCTTACCTAATGAAATGAAGGAAAAATATGATAAAAGTAAAACTTACATGAGAATATTAAGGGGCAATTCTAAAGCTAAAAACTCTGAGCAAAATCTCTGTACAGAAGCAAAAGAGCTAAGATCGATCTCCAACAGAATAACCTCAGCATTAGGACTCTCCTTTTGGATTCTCTCTCTCACTTCCCTCGCCTTTCTTAAGTCCCTCGCACCAATCACAACCCTTACACCTCTTTTTGCAAACACTCTAGCTGTTTCAGCTCCAATTCCAGAAGTCGCACCTTCAATTCAAAATTCAACCACATTGCAACTTCATTAATTGAGCTAATCCCACATAATTTGAAAACAACACCACATTTGTTTAGGTGAAAGCTTAGCTGGTAAATTACTATCATATAGTATAATCCAAGGTAAGAAAAAGACGGATAGAGACGTCTGACACAGACAAAACAAATGCAGATTGAGCAAGTACAAATGAAAATGCGAGTGACATGGCAAGTAGAAAGTTTTCAAGAATATTCAGAATTAAGTGATGGACAACACCATAGCTCTGATCAGATTCTTGAAAAATTGGAAGATCAGAAAGGTTTGATCCTTAACCGTTTTTTATTCTTATTTATAGACTATATAGGTTTGGTCACAAAAATATGAATGGAACTGGAACCATGATATGTAACCATTTTTCATGATATATATTATTGATGTTGTTATATGGTGACTCACCAGTGATGAGAGCGGTTAGATTTGAAGGGAGCAAGGAAGAGAAATCTTCAGTAACTTGCTCAGCTGTTGAATTTGAGCCGAAACCACTTGGGCCAGCAATGCCTGCTAAGTACCGTAGTGTTGCCTTCATGGATTTTCCTGCTTTAGAATTTCACAAGGACAAAGCATTCGTGTCTGCAACTAAAAGCCACATACCTATATATATGATAACTCACACCTAGGTAGTGTTTGCTGATAATTTGCTATTTTAACATAGAAATTATCGTATAACGTAAGACTATTATGTGTTTTTGTTTTGACCAATATGAAACAGAGGACTGATTTCAATTACAGATCTTGTAAATATTGATCAGAATCGTAAACATTGTAAGAGTTGTGAAGTATGTAATTTTTTTAACCGCTAACATAATATAATTCATTTATATATCTGTGCTGATTTAACACGTGTATGAAACGTCATAGAACTTGCACTCAGAGCGTGGACTTGGACCAAGCCAAAGCCAAAATGATGAGCTATTATTAATATATTAATGAAGTTGTTTAGCAGCAGCTGAGCTCAGAGTTTTGTACAAGGGTTAGTGAAACGTAGTTGAGTTAGTGCATTGAATGGCACACAGTTTCTTCTTCCTATTAGAGTACCCACTAATTTTGAAGTAACATAATTGATTGAGAGTTGAGACCACCCATGTCGGATGGTCCACAAACTATGTGATTTGAAGCTACCAAAACGGTAGATATTAATTAATTATATCACCACGTATTCCATCCATCATCTCTATTTGCAATTCCTTTCGACATTTCTCCCTTTACTTTTCCGGTTTTCATTTCTCATAATTACTGCTGTCCTTATTAAGTGGCTTGCATTTTCCACTTGGCTGTGGACTTTGGTGTGTTTTTGGTAAAACTTTCAGAGTAGGTAATAATGAATAATTAAGAGTAACAATGAATCATTAATTATGTGAAGATTATTTCTCAAGTAAAACCCAATTCTAAATGAATCATGTTTCCTACCTGTTCCTCCTCCTCTAGTCTCTTTCACTTTTCTTATGGTAATCAATTTTTGAATGTGAATTATCTTGCCCTCTTTCGCAGTATTGAAGCAAAGTTATTTCCTCCAGTGGAGGAGGTTCATTTTTAACCCCTTCACTTTCAAAAAAATAGGTTGTTACCTTAGTGACAGCAACTTGGCCTCCAAAAATCCTTACCAATGTTGGTAATAATTAACAGCTAAAAGGGTTAGCAAGAAGTTGGAGTTTCCATCATTTAAGTTGTGCCTTCCATTATCCATCAACAATCCATGACTTAAGTTTATTTTGTTTCTTTTAATATATGCTGACAGAACTATATCATCTGATGCTTTATACAATTGAAAGGACAAAGAGTACTAGACAAGAAGATCCACTCTCAATTGCTCAGCAAGATACGTGATCTGCTTTGCCCAACTTCTTTTTTCAAACTCCGTTCATATTATTACAGAAATAAGTTTTATTTAACAAAATAAAAAATATCACTGTCACATTCATATATTCCACTCAACTTCCTTTTTCTCATTCTTTTCCTTATTTTGGGTTACAACTATCATTTCCAAGTTTCAACCACAAGATACTGTTGGTATACATATATATATCCAGTGTGCGGTGCGACATAAATATAGCTTGTTGCACCAAAAGTCACCTTCTTCTGCACGACCTAATTATATATTCTACTTCTTACGATACGTTAACGTCAAGAAATACAAAGAAAAAAAAGGTATAAAAATGTGTTTTCATACTCTCATCTTTTGCTTCAAATTATCTCCCAAATATATATCATCTATTCACCTTCTAATGATCATCTACGTTATACTATTTGTTACTTTTCAATGTAATAATAGTAATAAAAAAATCATTTTATATTACATATCTTCTTATCTTTACTAAACTTAGCAAGTAACCACATTAAGTCTTTATTTAAAAGTACGTTTCCTTTCTTTTTCTTGCTTTCTAACTCGAGTGCACAACTTGTTAAATAAAGGTATTCTTATTGTTTATTTAGTATATTTAACATCACTAATTATACTACTAAAAAACATCACTAGTTATATAGATATATTACAACGGTTTTATACGTATTGTATTAGTTGCAAATTAAATTTGTTCACACACTTGCACGCACGTAGTAGTTAAAACTTTCTTTATGCATCTTTTTTTTTTCTTCAACAAGTTTTTTGACCATGGTCCTGCATATTAATTATATATAAAAAGTTAATCGTCGCAGTGACCAAAATGTTTAGGATACGCCAAGGTATCCAATCGTTGGCCAACACTATGAATGATTTGTAGAAAAAATGGTGCAACTTTTCAGAAAAAGGGAAAGAATTTTTCTCTTTTTGAATACATGAATTGTTAATGAATAAACCATAGAAATCAAGTGGCAAAATTCATGCACGTCAATTTGTTTTTATTAACGTTTTCTATAATGACCCCTACACATATTTTCTTATATAAAAATTGACCCCTACACCAAAGATTATTAGTTTTGACCAAGATTTATTATATGCATATATATCCCCATCTTTAAGTAAAGTAAATTACAGTATACTTAATTCATGGTCCCTTTTTTCCCCAGGTGGTGCTTGCATGCACTGATGAAGAAAGAAGGTATGAATATATATGCATCCTCACACGTGTGCCACTAGAAAAACCAATTATAATTGCTAGCTACAACATGCATTGAGGATTTGAATTTAGACAGGGTTGCAGAGGAGGATATAGAAGAAATGAAAAGATTAATATGGCATGAACTTTATTCTTTAAATACATAAAAGATTTTAACAAGAGATATGTGTATATTATTATGGGTAAGGGTATGCTTATTCTTTTTTAATAAATCTCAGCGTGTTAAAAAGTTAGTATTTGACTTCTAGTAAACTAATGAATATTTAAAAACTGAATTAATGATGGATCTGTTTAAGACAATGAAGGTTGATACTTCGTTCGATATAATAAAATTATTACAATAAAAAAATATTAGAAAAATATAATATGATATTAAAATATATCAAATATGTTACAGTATTTGTGAATATTTATAAATAAACATTACTTAATATGTTGATGTGATGATGGCGTGGGTGATATAGGGGAATAACTTATTGCTATTCTTTTTTCTTAGGATTACTTTTGTAAAATTTACAAATATGAGAGAAATTAAATTAATTTAGCATAATTTTATCACGAATAAAATGTGAAGTTGTGTCAAGTGTCATAACCTAGGTAGCACATAACCAACACTGATACCGATATGACACGAATACGGATATGGAGATACATATAATCTTTAAAATGTAGGACACTAGGACACGAATCTACATATTATATAATTATGAATTATATAAATTGACAATAAAGATTTATATGTACTAAGAATGTTTCAGTTTTTTTTTAAGCAGAAAGATGTTTTTCATGGCTGGTTTAAAATGATTTAGTCCTTATTATTATAATCATAATAAAAATTTATAAAGTAAATTTGATTTTTTAGAAAGTTAATATATATATATTTTTTTTAAATTGTGTTAAATCCATAATAGAATTGTCAAAAATCCAACAAATATTTTTTGAATTAAACATTTCACCAATACGTATCTTATAAGTATGCATCGTACGAGAATCAATATCTGATACGTGTGTCCGAGAGTAATACTTCATTTAAGATTTTAAGACAAGTGTATGAGATTACTATCATAACTACGTAATCTTTGACATAAATGTTAGAAATTGTGGCACTTTGTCACTTGACACAATCTTTTAAAATTCTTAATTTTTTAAAAATAATCCAATTTTGATAAAAGAAAGGGAGAAAAATAGGCATATGTAGGAGAAAGAAATAGAAAGCATTAGAAGCACTAGTTAGAAAGAAGTGGTGATGGAGAAAGATGGTTTTGATGTGTGAGAGAATGATGGGTGGTGTGGAGGTTTGACGGGCTAAAAGTAAGGCATTGATAGCGACGAGCCTTTGAAGGAGGGAATGCGAAGTGCATAAGGGTCCCATTCTGTTTCCCAATTTCCCAACACCATCTTATCACCTCCCACACCTCTTTCAACATCCACTTAGTTTCACACGTGATCTTCATTTCTTCATCCCATGCGCCTACACATTACTCAATCTCTAATTACTCCACATCAATCATCACAACCATTTCTACTCTTCCAATTCCACACATATATAATGCATACCTCACATACATCCTTCCATCACACTAAACCCATCAACTCCCTCATATATATCAACATGAAATCGTCATAAAATAATATAACTTTAATTAAAAATTATTATAAAAAATCATATATTGACTTTCTTACAAGAAAATTATGTCACAGTTACAATTTTATCAACTGAAGACTGGAGTAATAAGAGAGTAAGAAGGGTAGGTATTTAATACACACATGCTTGATTTAGTTGAGAAAAAGTCAAACAGTAAAAAAAAACAGATTTGACATCGAAATCACGCGTGTCCTTGTATTACGATTGAACAGATCCTTCCATAGAATATTTCCCACATAAAAACTAAATAATAATCAAATATATTTAATTAACACTCCCAAGAGATCCAAAATTATCATGTGTGACTTAACCTTCAAGCTAATTAGACATTCCACCTACAAAATTATGACTAGTTTCGCAACGTAGTTAGTGTGAAATTTTATTTCACGCACCTGATTAACACAATGTAACTCGTTAGTTGAAAAAGGTGTTTTTTCTTTTCAGATATAATGACGTATCATAAATTCGCAATTCAAATTAAACGCTTTAATATGTTGTCTTATTTCTCACTTTTTAATGTTATGGAACTATGTTTCGCGTCATCCTTCTCCACTCTTTTAATTAAATGTAATGAGCAGTCTAATTACTTTCATCATTCATCAAATTATTACACATGCCAATATTGTTAATCATTCCATACTACTACTATATGTGATCAATTAGTTCGTCTTATCCACTGCACACCACAAATTTATGCTGCTAAACTTATTGTTAAAATATAATTGTAACATAACTAAAAAACCCAGACACGTTTAATTTAAAAACACATTATAGTTATTGAATAAATCTTACTCAATAGCCTGTATGTTTAATTTTGTAATATGACTACCATTATAAAAAAAAAAACTAACATTTATAAATTAAAAACCTGAGATAATATATAATTAGAATTGTATTAACATATCATATTCAAATAGTTTAAATCAAAACACAAAAATAAGAGAGTGGTTTATCTAGGGGTGAAATTAATAAGTTGATAGGATTATTTCCATTATTGGTTGTTAGCAAGTTATATAATTAGTCCATAACTTTATTTGCTACAGTCTATAACCTACTTATCTATATAGAAAGTGCAAGTCCTTTCACATTTGAGGTTTCTGCATTTGAGGTATTATAGCCTTTCTCTTTCTGAAAAGATAGAAAGAAATATTAAATCCACCACCACACGTATAGGGATGTCTTGTCTTCTTCTATGATTATAGAACTATATATGAACATATTAAAGTCCTAATTGTGTTGATTATTACTCGTATCAAATCATCAACAGCTCCACTTTATGGACACTAAAGATTTGTAAATTGGACCATAATCTAGCCATAGAAGATGGTATTTTTCTTATACAAAAATATATATTGTTAATCTTAGCTGGCTATTTTCAATGATAACAGTGGGAACAGAAATAGGATGAATAAATGTAGAGAAAATACAAGTGACGTGTATGTTACCTTTGACGGAAAAAACAATATAGTACCTCTAAACGACCATATGGTCCTACTGTCACAACCTTGTCCGCTACTATAATAGCCAAATTTACATACCTCAATATGGATATGCCTTCAAACAAAGTTGAAATTTAACAATGCCGACAAACCCTAAAACGTTCCCTCCCATCAATCATAATACATAACTGCTCGTGTTTTCTTTTCATCCATATGAACATCAAAGATAAGATTACTGAAAATGGAGAGAATGTGCATGTTATGCATCATTTTGACTAGTGGTAGCCTCACGTGTGATACACCAATGAGAGTGTGAGAAGATGGACCCACATCACACGAGCCAATCACGGAACATATGGATGTGGTGGGCACACCAAGAATAGATTGTTAATTAAGTGCTACAATGTGTATTATTATTATTATTATTATTATTATTATTATTAGTATTAGTATGAGAGATGTTTCCCACTGTAGGGGACGCTTGTATGCTAAGATTTGAAGAAAAGGTTGTTTGTCTTTATCGTCTTGCACCGAGTGTAAACAAAAAGAGCATGTTTGCACAATCCAAGGAGAAAATTACACTCTTGATTGTGGTTGATTGAGGATAATGGCATGTTAGCAACACAATAATAAAATAATAATAATTAAAGAATAACAAATAGTTCTTAAAAACCCATGATTACGTGAGTTGTTCTATAAGAAGATTGAATGGTGGGTAAAGGAGGCATGTGAATTGCAAACAATATTTTCGGGGACAGTATCATGTGTTTGCTATTTCTCGAGTGGGTTTTACAGTGGCATTTGGAGACTCTATGAAGAAAACAATTTGGAGTAGAACAAAGTAACCAAGAATAATGCCTACAATATCTAAAAATCAAATTCAGTGTCCAATAATTTTCTCTTTCTTTTTATAATCTTGTTATGAATTATTTACTGATTTTATTGATGATTAATATATTTTAAAACTGATCACTTTATAATATGATTTATAAAATTTCAACCACAAAGTTTACATCAATTTAGGTCTAATTGAACTCTCCGTGGTTTTAAATGCAAGAAACTTTACTCTCTGAATATTAATCATAAAGATTTAAATTGTCCAAACCATACACACCTCACAAAATGGCTTGTATAATTTTCTCAATAAGAAACTCTGTCCTCATCTCTGAGCTTTTTCACAAAAAAAGGCCTGGCCTGTATTCATAGAAGTCACATGGGGCAAATTTTTCCTGCATTGCTATAGTTTTTTTTTCTACTATCGTCGAAAAGATCATATAATCTTTAAAAAATATTTATTTGAAATTATATAATTTGAAAGATATTTTAGAATTCACCAAAATAATCTTTAAATTGTATAATTTAAAATGATTTTTTTAAGAAATATATTTCATATTTAGAATTTAGAATGTGTTTTTCAAATTAAAAATACCTTCTAGATTTTACAATAAAAAACATATTTCTTCAAAAAAAAAATTGTATTTGGGATGTAGAATTTGAAAGGTATTTTTGAATTTATAAATATCTTTTAAGTTTTACAATTTAATTTGTTTTAAAGAAATATATTTTGGATTATTGAATTTGGAATGTATTTTCAGAAATACCTTTTAAATTCTATAATCTATAATATAATTTTTTTAATAAAAAATAAATTCGGATTATTGTACAGGAAGAATTAATTTTCTATTGGTTTTGAAAAAACTTCAGGCCCAATACTGAGCCCAACAATCAAAGACTAAGAAGAAAGATATTTGGGCTGAAGTGGGTCAAACAAAAGCAATAGAAGGCTTCTTGTATTTACAGTTCCCTTTTTACTATATACACTGTTTTATTTATTTCTTTTAATGTGGGCCTGTTGCATTATGCCCGATTAGTGTTGGATGAAAGCTTAGTTTGTTTTTGTGAACCCCGTTGTTTGGATTTTTGGATTATGTAAATAAATACTTGAAGATATTGATCAGCCATGACGGATAATTAGGTTAACTTGCCGTATAACCCATTTTTCTGATATGGTATTAACAAAAATTGACCAAGTCGACACAAAAATTATTAACAAGATATTTTGAAGCAAAACCATTCTCTCCAAATGTTTTATAATTTTACTTTCAATGAATTAACAGTGTAAAGTTTTGTAATATTATTATCTAATCATGGATTATTAATACTGATAAATTTATTAACTTTAATAACTATTAATTAAAGATTATTTTTAATATTTTTTATCTCTTCATGTATATTAAATTTAAACTCTTTAAATGAACTTTTTAAACTGTATTTAACTCAATGAATCCAAACTTATATAAAAGAAAAGTTCAAGTTTTTATATTATACTATTAAATATAGTATTAAAATTATTAATATTAAATATTGTATTAAAATTATTTATTTTTATATATTATCAATAGTTAAACATTTTATACTAACAACTAAGTTTAAATTATAATAAAGTTTAGAATAATTATTTTTTAGTTAACAAACTTATCCAGTTATGACTCTAAAATTTGACTGAATTGTCATAACTCACCGTATATGATATTTATATACATTATATCTTTTTTATTATTAATTAATCTTGAAATTTTAGAAATTATAACTTTACTTATTATTATTAGTTCAAATCTATAAATTAAAAAAAAATTATAACTTCCACTTAGGTTTTATAGTTTTTAAATAAAAAATAATGACTGATAGTTACTAAAAAAAGTTAAAGCAAAAATATAATTACTCAAAACATACACATTTTACAAAACCAAATAAAATAAAATATAAATACATTGCATTATTATGATCTAGTGTAACTCTTAATACTAAATCCTCTTTTGGCTTAAATTTTTTAAAAATATAGCAAGTGTTGTGCGTTTATTGCATTATATAATTATAGAAAAATTTGCCTAAATTGAAACCAAAAAATCTAACTAGAGAAAATGATTTAAAACTTATAAATCTAGCAGTAAAATTTGGCCAATTTTAACTTCTTTTGAAAATTTTAACTTAGTGAGTCTCACACTTAATTAGAGATTTAATAAATATTTAATGAAGTAGGTCTCATGTTATTAATGAGTAACTAATGATATAACCACTTTAATTTATGAATTGTAACTTCAAAAAATTCCACAAATTTATATGGCATCTCTTATTAAAAAGTAGATTTTAAATTTAATTCAACTCAAAAAATTGAACTTTAATTTACATCCACTTATAAGCAATAAAAGATTTTAATATCTACAACATGTTTTCATACTAGCATTCATTAAATCTAAAACATTGTGATTAAACATTTAATTTAAGAAGTGTTAGATTATTCTTGATCACCTCTTTTAAGATTTTTGATTCTGTAGTGTTTGGGTTCTAGATGCTTCTTGTAGTGTTTGGGTTCTAGATGCTTCTTGTAGTATTTGGATTCTAGATGCTTCTTGTATCACTTTAACCATAGTTCTTGTTTGGACTCCTTCATTGACCTGCACATTTGATGCTACTCCTAAATTTTCATCACAACCAAAAGAACGAATCGCGAAAAGGAAAATGTTGTTTTCTTTTAGTTGAAGAACCCATTGGAGTAAAAAGCACAATGAATCATATATTTGTATCTTGACACATGAATCTTTGGAGGAGGGTTTCATGCTTTCCTTGGGGAGTGAGAAGATCGGAGGCGCCACAACGTCATCGCCGATCACAACCGCCGATCCCAGCCCTCCAGCTCTCTGGCGAACAACACGCCCTCAAGTTCAGCTAGGAACTCAACTCAATTCTTTTTCTTTCATTGCTTCCATTAATCAAATTATTAGGGTTTTGTATCCTTTTTTGTAATGGATATAATATATTTTACCTTAACCCTTCCTTTACGTTTCCGTAATCCATTTCTACTTCTGTCTGGATCTCTGTTTTTGTGCTCATCATTAGAAGTTGGGTTGTGCGTTTAAACTGGTTCGAGTTTATCGTTTGTCGTAGTTATGCCTTTGATTATAGGGTGATTGGGGTTCATTGTTGTATGAAATTGTTTTTAATTTTCTGTGTGTGCTTGGTTGGGTTAGGTTTGTACAAATTATCCATCATGTTCTAGGACCACCAAAATGCTTTCTGATTTCTTTGTTAATTTTGTGTGTATTTTGGTTTTGATTAATTATTTTATCCCATGAGGTCTTTTGCATTTTTAATATCACAGAAAATATGGAGTATCTGTGAGCATGTCTAAAATCAGTCACCTTTTGCTTATATTGTATTTAGAAAAGAGGAAGGGATAGAGAGGTTGCTTATATTGGTTACAGAGAGGTTGCAGAAGCGTTGGAGAGGTTTGCGGAGATTTATGGGAGAGTTGAAGAAGCAAAACACAGGCGAATGGTGGAGTTGGAGAAATAGAGAATATAGTTTGCCAAGGATTTAGAACGCAGAGAATGAAACTCTTCATGGAAACTCAGTTTCACTTACAAAAACTCAGTCACTCCAATTCCAAAGATCCTTGTGGAACTGATTAGTTAAGTTACCCTCTTTTCTTTAATGTCAATTAAACAAAATCCACAAATGAAAAAAAAGAGAAAAGTTGAAGTACTGTTTGATTGGTGTTGTTTGGATGAATTTCTCCCTGATAACTTCTAGTAGAGAAAAAACTGACAAAAAAACTGAAATTGATTTCTTACAATTTTTGGTAGTAATTATATTAGAGAAGTTCTATAAATTATCTTATACAGAAATTAATTTTAATTTATTGAGAAGTCAATTTTATTTTATTTTCCTAGAAGGTTTTTTTTATGAAGAAGCTCGTCCAAATATGTTTAGCATGATGCATTATTGTTTTTAAACTTACCTTTGTCACCACAGAACAGGATGGCGACTCCTTAGCTGTAACAAAAATATTTATTGTAAGAAACAATCTTAACCCACATAATCAAATGACACTTAAGAATTTCTTTATGTTTTTCCACTGTCTGTTAGAAAAAGACAAATTTATTACTTGTTGATAATGTTGAAATTGAAATTGAGAGCTGATACAATTCACAGGCTACAATTTTTTCTTTAATTGTTTCCATCACCAAAAAAGAAACTTCAATATCACAAAGTGGGAACGCAAATAGAAAGGACAACCATGTATTTCTTCTACGCTGATCAAAATACATAGATTTGTATGCCACTCATTAGCCCCTAGTTATGGTCTTGGATGCATTTATAGGCGTGTGACAGATTTATAGGGGGGAGATTGGGGGAATAGTTGCACAACTTGTACCGGTCTTCAGGGGGTGTGGCCTGTCACTTATATTAATTATCACTACAAAGGTCACAACGTACCTTTATCTCTTGCATAAGAACTTCAGCGTTAGAATAGTGGTGATATCTTAACACTTTACACAGTAAAAAAACACTTAATTCACAAACCAATAAATCAATATTTTAATTAATATTTAATTTATTTTTTAATTAAAAATATTACTATAATGGACTGTCAATTGTATGTATTTTACTTTTTGACGTCAACAAAATCTTTTTTCCAGTCAAAAAGATCTGTAAGCCTGTTTTCGATTACTTTTTTTTGTTTTTTTCTTATTTCGTTGTTTTGATTGACAAATACCAACTGTTGTGTGCAGCATTGAATTGCAGCATTGAATGATGGTGTAGTATATGGAGAGAGTTTGGGACTGTTCATGTGATTCTAACATTTATTGGTCCCCCAATTCACGTTGGTTGGACTGTTTCTCATCCATCACCTGCATTCATATGAAATTATGGTAATTCAATCATTCCTTACTTTTGGACTATTGTGATGTTACGCTGAGTTATTATTTAGAACAAATAGGGTCAGTCAGAAAATTTGGTGGTCTGTACATTTAAATTTAAATTCTTTAGTTTGCATTTTATGAATTATATATGCATCTCTTTGTGTCCTCATTTTGCATACCGATATGTAATGTATCAATGTCAATAACTTAGTTTATGTTTCTTTGTATTTAAGCATAGATGTTTGTGGCAATTGTTTTGCGCATAATAAACTTTGCAATGCATTTTTAAGTCTTTCTTAGACTGCTTATGGCAAGTGGTCTCAATTTTATTTTTGTTGCGAGGTATTGGTGAGAAGGAAGTTGGTTTTGCGTCTAACATCAATAGTAGAGTGGGAGGGCCCAAAGTCCTGTACTCATTTTCATAATTATCCAATTTATCTTTAGGCTTACTTAGGAAAAGTTCTTTTATAATTATTTTCCCATTTTGGTTTCAGAACTTATGTTCTTCTTTATAAATGTTCTAATTTGGAACGTAATATAGTTTAGTTTAATTTTATCAATTTATGGATTATTAATTGACATTGGAGCGATGAACCTTGGATGGTTTAAGTGGACATAAGCTGAACCTTTGTTCCTTCCAGAAAAGGTTGGACTGGTGCAGACGACATTCATCAAATTTTGAAGTGGCAACAGATAAACAATCAATGACGAAACTTTTTTGTGTCCAAGTTAGGATCCTTTGTCACCTGTTTTGAAAATCTACTTTCTATCCTTCCTCTTTGACCATAGAAAGAGTAGGGATCATGATCACACTTGGGAGAAACTGAGTGTAACACGTCATTTTGATGCATTTATATCAGAGGGACCCAAATATAAATTAGGCAGTTGTAAGTTTTAAGTCATTTTATGCTCTCTACCCACTTACCTAATTTACCTGTTTGTTACCTAGAGGGGCTCACCGACAATGCCTTATATACATTTCAAATAAAATTACGACTTCAATCTTCATCTTCATATACTAAACATGGTCGTTGTTGACAATAGTACCCCAAAGACAAGGGGAATTGAGTTTTAGATTCAATGAATTAATTGCCTATTTCAGGAATCAATAAGAGTGGACAGTTATAGATACGCATGCCCAGTTAACATAACGGCTCAATTAAACAAATTTATTTCTTAATTATTTAATTCATTCACGTATAGATTAAACTAACCCATAAATTTTAAACAAAAGTAAATTGATCAATCCATTTGACAGAGTTTTAATACATCGAATTAAATAGTTCAAAATTCATTAGTTGGACACATAAATATGCAATGGTCTCTTTTGATTAAATCAAATTTAAAAAGAGAAGAAAAATACAAGAGGAAAATAAATGGAAATAATGGAATAAATGAAAGAAAAAAATGTATTATTTTGTTTTATTATTATTATTTCATATGTATTTTGTCCAATAAAAATGATAAGATTGCACAAATATATAACTCTAGTACTATACATACTAATAAAACATTATTGTCCTTATCTTACATCTTTTTATAGTTTTTTTATTTTACTTATCCACCTTTAAAATACTCAGTATATATTACATTATTCAGTAGTATAGTATTCAATTATTTGATTAGTTGAATATTATATTTAAAACTAAAATTAAGTATTTATTAGTCTAGTGGCGGGAATTGAATATTTTATTTTATTATTGAGCTTTATTTACATATGTTTCAAAGTGTATAAATATACATTGTTGTAAAAAGGGCATGCATTTAACTATTTTTCTACACTTTATTATATTACTCTTCTTCAAAAGTTCTTATAAACTTTCACTATTAGAATTTTTTTCATAGTATACTTTCATTTTATATTTAAACATTACAATCAAAGATCCCTTTCAAGGAGTCTATTAGTTCAATAAGGAGACTTTGCTCCTTCCACAATCCGTCCAACAAAGTTTCAAATTCAAGTAAGTAAGAATATTTGGTGTTTATAATTTGGGTAAATCCTTCTCAAACCACACATATTTATGATTATTATTGGAAGATAAAATATTATCTTCACTTCTTCAAATTGTGATATGAATATTTCTTCATTCATAAATAACCTCACGACACATAAAAATCCTATTTCAAAAGAACAACAAAATAATGCAAAATAAAATCGCAGTCATTCAACAACAAAACGAAAAAAAAATCATTCAGGTTCAGCTTGTCAAAGATCTTGAGTTCGTTCGTCAACAACATCAAATCAAACTTCAACAATAACATAACAAGTTTTAGAGGTTATACAATTAACAACACAACGAATTTCAAGTTCTAATGACTAGATAAGCATTTTGGTTAGTGATCAACAATAAAGAAACACCAAAGATAATCAATGAACCCATTATCCTTGACATTTCGAGAATGTCATTGAATCACACATTTGAAAAGAAGCCAACACCCAAAAATAATCCACACAAGTGCTTATCCAAAAAAGAGGAATCCAAACAAGCATGAGTTTTCATGTAATGATATCTCAACAAAATACCCTTACATGAAAAAAAAACATTGATAAATATATTCCTCTCACTTCTAAGATCATAAGATCATAGTCATCAAATTTTCCCCCAAGTAGAAGTGCATGAACATTGAGAGATACAACGGGCTGTTGCGCTATATGACTCATGCTAATATTTTTTTCCAATGACATTGTCATTCATCGTAGAATTTTCTCGTGCATGCTAAAGGGATCAATTTTACAGTGGTATTATAAGTTACTATGAAACTCGATAGATTCATTCGAAATAATTTTCAAAAAAATCACAACAAAGTTTGTTACTAACAAACTAATGGTTAGGGATGGAAAAATGGGTCAACTTGACAAGTTTGACAACTCGTATTAAAGTTTTTTTTTTCCTAACTTGAATGTCGGAAAGTCTTATGGAAGTGAACTTGCATTATGTATTTGAACATTAAAATCACATTTCATCCTCAAGGAATCCACTAACTCAAAAGAGACATTTACTCCTTACAAAGTTTGTCCAACAACACTTAACATTTCAATAAGAAATTACATAACAATTATATAACTTAAATTTCAACTATTAATAATTTTAACTATCACTATCAAAGGATGTGGATACAATACTAACTTTTATTGACTCTTTCGTTTTACATAATCTCTCTTTAGCAAAATCTAAAATGAGTCTATTGCTTCTATATTTTCATATTGTTTTGATTTCAGTAAAAGTACAAGAAACATTCATGTTATATTCTTTGTCTTCATTTTTCATTTTTGTTTATCTCCATTCTTTTTTTATAATAATTATTAAAAAAATTATAAAATAGAAATTAGTTTTAAAGACAAAAAATAATTAATTATTAAATTAAATAATATTTTATAAATTAAAAAAATTAATGATATCTAAAATTTCTAGGTTGATATTTAATATTGACTAGCAAATTTATAATAGTTTTTTCTCCCATTAGCAAGCATTTTCACTTAACATGAAAAGTATATATATATATATATATATATATATATATATATATATATATATATATATATATATTGTTTT
>Ga0123342_1003485_pt1 | contig 25200 bp, 29 predicted proteins | sample Turbeawhitnodule_FD_89960 | JGI IMG/M metagenome (GOLD analysis project Ga0123342, IMG submission 89960) | Root nodule microbial communities of legume samples collected from Mexico - Turtle bean Mexico white nodule | ecosystem: Host-associated > Plants > Roots > Nodule | place: Mexico: Nepantla... | reverse complement strand
GAATAAGTAAAGATCAAACTGCCCATAACTAACAGTAATAAAACTACCCACTACTAACAGATTCTAAAACAGAATAAATCCCATAACAATAGGTATTATTGTTTGACTGAATAAAAATCTAACAGTTATAAATCTTAACAAATAATCTTAACATACCTTGCTTACAAAAGATGGAAACAGACATGATGATGATGGTGATAGTATTATTTTATAATTATAGTATAACTTGGGTGAGAATTATACGAAGTAGAGATGCTCTTTTTGTATTAATTATTATTTTTTAAACAAAGCGTGTCACTATCTTTTACTCTTTTTTGTTTGTTTGAAGTATTGGAATTCAAAAGAGGAGCTTCTTACGAAGCACATATAGCTTAATGGACGCCATGTTGCATTAGTTATGATAAACATGAGTAGTTGCAAGAATGGTGTTAGGTTACGTATTTATGGAATACCTTTTTGTCAAATCTTACTTGGTCTTGTTTCTCTTCATTTCACAAGTGAAAGTGTTAAATTCTAGCATGTATATTGTGGTTTTATAGAACATTCATTACCCATATGAATGTTTCATGGGATAGGAGGGTGGAGTTCCCTAATTTCTAATTGCAGTTATCCACAAGTATTATATTTTTTTCTTCTAGTATGTTGATGGCGCTGAAATTGTTGTGAAAAAGTATTGTATAATGTTTTGAATAAAAGTGAAATGGGTATAGCTTGATGGTGGTCTAATATACGTATGCCATGCACCTTGCGCCCTAGGGATATTTTATACTTATTGGGTGAGGAACAGATGCTTGTGAAACCTTCTATGTTGTGTTTTAGGACCAAGTCAGAGCAATGAAATTTAAGGAAAAAATGTCTAAAGTTGTATTATAGGAGGAAAAGTAAGGGGTAAAAGGGTAACAATTTAACAGGATGTCAAGAGAGTTAGTTATTTCAGTTTTCTCTATAAATAAACCTCCATTAGGTATATATGGAACTTCTGAAAATATTGTTGTAAAATTGGATTGGTTCTAGTGGAAAGGAGTGATCTCCTTTGGAGGAGTATTTGTATACCTTGGTTCTTGTCTTGTGATGAGTTTTCTAGTGGGAAGAATGTCAATTCGTTCATGGCACATCTTGGAATCGGGTTTAGTGCTTAAGAGAGCTCCAAAAAGTGTTAAATCAAGAGATATTTTATTTGCTATTGAAAAAAGTACGTGAGGGAAATGTTATGTCCTCCATTTGAAATCAATCAAATCTACGACAAAATAAGCATTAGATCATTATTGAACACTCTTCTAGTGATGATCATTGCTCTCCCACACCTTATTTTATTGATTTTATGAAATTGAGCTGAAAATCGGAGAAAAAGTTCTCATTCTCCCAGGAATTCTCCTTTCACAACTTATTTCTCTCAATTGACGTAATGCAAATACCCTCCTCGTGATAGCTGTCTTTAGCAGTAAAATTAAAATAATTCCAACATCTCTAGATAATAATATAATTATGGTTAGGTAATTTCAAGTTATCTTCTAACAAATTCAATAGTGAAATTGGTATATAGTGTTCAAAATCCATATACAAGTAAGAAAAGTTATCAATAACAATAAAGATAAAATAAAAGGTTAAGATTATTTAAAAAAAATATAAAAAAGATTAAAACAACAAATAAAAAATATTGAGAGGCATGTTATTGGGTGGAATGGTGTTAGCTTTTTCTTAAAGATTAGAATTTTGGTGGAAACTGCATAATTAGTGGCACAGACTTTTCTATATTTTAAGCTTCATAATCCACTTTCTAAATTATTTTAATATAGACTTAAATTCATGTAGTGATATACGAATGTAATTATTAATGTAATTATTGTGGATATGACTGATCTTTTCTGTTTTCTTGGCATAATTGAAGGAGTATATATAAAGAAATCGAAGGGAGGTCACTTACCATTCACAATTAATTGTTATCAAAGGGATGTTACTTATCATTCTTAATTAATTGTTTTTTTATTATTGTTGTCTCCTAGAACCACTATATATAGTGGCTTCCTTCGAGCAATGTAACACAACAAAACAACAACATACAATTGCTTCATCTCTCCTTTCATATACTCTCTATTTCTTCTCTTAGGTGTAAGTGTATAACTCATATAGAGAGAATTTGTTTTAGGGCTATTTATCTATTTGTCAGAGGAATTCATTGTACTCTCATACCATTATAGCGAAAGTTTTGGCTCTCTTGCCGGTAGTTTTTTACCTCTATTTAAAGGGGTTTTCCACCTAAAATTTCTGGTATCATTCTCAATTTTCTTGTTACTTTAATTTCTCATAATCTTTGGTTGAAATTATCACGCTTTCACACACGATATCCCTACAATTATCTTTTAAAAATTTTACTTTTGGCCACTTTTATATCTTTATTCCGCATTTTGTTTTCCATGTCGAATATTTTTTAACATTTTTACTTTTGGTCACTTTTATATCTTTATTATGCATTTTGTTTTCCATGTTGAATTTGTACAATCTATCTCTTATCGTACTGACCAGTGCCCGGTTCTCGGTAGTATTTTCGTTTGCTCGGTTCTTTTATACCACGAGGCCTGCTTAGTTCTTCTACGCCATGAGAGACCTGCTCGGTGTTTGGGCCTATGTGAACCTGGGCCAATCACTTTGGTCAGGTTAGGCCCAGAGCGCAGGATGGGTACACAAAGTAATTTCATTCTTGCACCTGTTAAAAGATATATTTGTGTGGTGGATATAATCTCGTTATTTTTTACAATATTTTCTTTGTTATAAATCTATTGCATGTTTCTGTTGCATATCGGTTACACGTGGCTAGTTTCTATTAACCCTAGTAATATAGGGAGATGTTTGGGCAACAGAAAGTGGACCTGCGGATAGCACCTGAAGATCATTGGTGCCCGCGATAGGTGGTTTTCTGTTGCCAATAAAAGTTTAACTATTTTCAGTTAAGATTCGCTGAGCTCCAGGGGGAGTGGTTGCATGTTGCATGAGCAGTGATAAAAAAGGAGAATAGGTCTCAAGAAAAAGGTAAGTTGTTTTTCGCACATCTTACTAAATTGTTGTTTTTCGGTGAGCCCTAACTGACTTGATCGTCGGAGTGTAATCAACAGGTAAGATGTCCTCTATCCCAACGAAGCCTTATTCTAGGCGCAACCATGAATCGTGATTCTAGTTCTAGAGGAGATAAACCTAGTAGGTCGCGTTCAACCTAAAGTCAACTGGTAGTGCAGTCAACCGACAAGAACATTTGGCGTCCACCGTGGGGCCCGCTAAAACCTGATCCCATCCACACTTTGTTCAAACTCGTAGAAGGAGATGAGGAACGCAAGGCAAGTACTAGTGGTGCAAGAAGGTGCAGGCGAGGCCCCCACTTTGCAACAACTTATGGAGACCATTAGGGCCCTCCAAGAAGCCAATGAATAATCTAGACATGAACAAGAGAAATTGTAAGAAGAGCTACGCAAAACCAATGAGGATCTACGACGTGACTGACGTATCCCGGGACAACGAGAGACGAACCCGCCTAAGAGAGACTGCCCCGAGGCTTTCTCATGAGCCATCATGAACGAGCCAGTGCCCGCGCACTATGTGGCGCCCAAGATTGCTTTCACGAGGGTGGAAGATCCCAAGAGTCACCTCATTGCGTTCAATGCTGATATGATAATCTCGGGAGGCTCAGATGTAATGCGATGCAAGATGTTCATGGGCACTTTCACAGGCATGACCATACAATGGTTCAGTGGACTACCCAATGGCCACATTTCCTATTTTTACCAGTTCACCAAACTATTCCGGGAACAGTTTCATGCGAACTGGGTTAAACCCCTCGTTATGTATGATCTCTTCAATGTGCGACAGAAGGAAAGGAAGACATTGAAAGGGTTACCTGAATCGGTTTTGAGCTCTTACTGTAACACTCTAGACCCACAATGAGAATGTCATGGTGTCCGCTTTCGAGCAGGGGGTCGCCCCGGGCCTGTTTTGCGATTCCCTTATAAGGAACCCGAACGAAACCATTTTTGAAATCAGGCGAGAGAAGTTTCTCACATCAACACTAAAGAAGCGGTTTTAGCCAAGAACAACGGTTCGCATTCTCGGTTGTCTAAACCAAGAGAGGCAAGCAAGCTTTCTCGGCCTATGAGGGTCAATGAAACCTCGGTCGGGAAGAAGCCAGAATCAAGACAACACCCCTACCGGAAGGGTTTGTGTATCATACAAGGAATTGATAGCCATACCCGCAGTAGCCGAGAAGTTGAGGTTCCCCCAGAAGGCTGACAGGAACCTAGGGGGAGGAAAGACATCTGGTGTGAGTTTCATAAGGTGTTCAAACATGGTTTTGAATGCTGCATGGCTTTAGGTTATCAGATGGTCGAGATTTTGAAGGAAGGCATCTTGAAAGAATACCTTGAAATCGACGACAGAGAGTAATAGGGGGAAATTGTTCTAGAGGACCCACCGCATGAGATACCCGTACATGCGGAGCTAAACACGATCTCGGGTGGAGGAAGCATGGTGGCCAAACGTAAGAGGTACGCGAGGGTGGTAATGGCGCTAGAGATGAAAAGTCACGAAGACACCCTGGACCCGGATCCCTATTTCACCAAGGCAGATTTGGTGGGTGTGGTCTCTCATGACAACGACCCGGTAGTAATATTCGTCGTCATGGTGGGAAGAAAGGTGCATCGAGCACTCATCGATCAAGGGAGCTTGACGGACGTGTTGTTCTGGTCCACATTCGTCAACTTGCGGTTATCCCCCGATCACTTGAGGCCTCACGACGGATGCTTAATCAGATTCGCAGGGGACCATGTGGAGTGTCAAGGATACATCAATCTAAGGATAACCTTTTCTGACGAAGAGACCGCCATGACTATTGTCATCAGGTATGTGGTAGTCAATACCCCCTCCGCTTACAATTTGTTGTTGGGAAGATCCTCGTTGAACAGGTTAAGAGCAGTAGCATCAACAAAACATATGAAGATGAAGTTGTCGCCCCTCGAGGCGAAATGTTCAAGCTTACGTGGATGACATGGTTGTTACTTCTGAGGAGGAAAAACAACATGTAGCGGATCTGGAGGAATTTTTTTGAGACTGTGGGTAAGTATAACCTGAAGTTAAACCCCGAAAAGTGTGTGTTTGGGGTATAGGCAGGCAAATTCTTGGATTCATGCTGACCGAGAGAGGCATAGAGGCTAATCTGGATAAGTGCGTCGCCCTCATTAGGATGAGGAGTCCTGCTACTATCAAAGAGGTTGAACAACTGACTGGGCGAATGGGGGCTTTGTCCCGTTTCCTGTCTGCCAGCAGAGACAAAGGTTACTCGTACTTCCAATGTTTGAAGAAAAATAATCGTTTCGTGTGCACCCTTCAGTGCGAGGAAGCATTCGTCAAGTTAAAGGCGTACTTGGCTAACCCTCCGATTCTCGGTAAACCTGTACATGGCGCTCCTCTCTGCCTGTACTTATCCATCACCAATCGAACAATCAGCTCAATGATAGTACAGGATCAGGACCAAAGTCAGAAACCGATCTACTTTGTCAGTAAGGTGTTACAGGGACCCGAGGAGCGTTACTAGGCAATCGAGAAGGTCGCGCTAGTAGTTGTGTTCACGGCCAGGAGGCTACGACATTATTTTCACAACTTCACCGTCATTGTAATGACTGACCTCCCTATCCGCAAGGTTCTGCAGAAACCTGACATAGCAGGGAGTTTGGTGCGATGGTCGGTCGAGCTATCCGTGTTCGATATTCAGTACGAGCCCATAGGCCCGATCAAAGGCCAAGTATACACTGATTTCGTGGTTGAATTGTCATCCGGGGGCCCAAACCAGGACCCTAAAGGCTTTCGGTGAATATTGTTAGTAGATGGTTCCTCCAATCAGTAAGGTAGCGGAGCTATGTTATCTTAGAAGGACCCAGCGACCTGCTGATTGAACAATCTTTGAAGTTTGCATTTAAAGCCAGTAACAATCAAGCTGAGTACGAAGCGCTGATAGCCGGGATGTTGTTGGCCCAGGAGTTGGGAGCTCAGAACTTGCTGGTGAAGAGCGACTCATTACTCGTCACCGAGTAAGTTACGGGCAGGTATCAAGCCAAGGACCCACAGTTAGCGGCGTACCTTAAATACGTCACGTTGTTGAAAGACGCCTTTGCCGAGTTCAAACTAGTGCACGTTCCAAGAGAGCAGAACTCTCGAGCATATCTCCTGGCCAAGTTAGCCAACTCGGGAAAAGGGAACAGGCAAAGATCGGTTATCCAAGAGACACTGAAAAACCCTAGGATGGCGAAAAAGGACCCGACCAGGGAAGTCTTGCTGATAAACACCCGGGAAGGGAGGAGCCACCGTTCACTGACTCAGAAAACGTTGAAGGTGTTGGGTCTATTAGTGTCTACGTTCAAGAGGGGAGAAGTGAAATGAACTTATAAATTTTCACATACACAAACTGGTTTACAGTATATCAGAAGTAAAAAGAACAAATTGTTTTTAAAAGAAACAGATTATTTTTTCAATACACTTTAACACAACCAGAACTTGTTCAGACTAGGATTAAGATCAAACAGAGAAAGTTGACAAAACTAGATTGGTTAATTTTTAACAGCTTGAAGAACACAGTTTATACCACAAGATCAAACAAGTTCATTCAACACAAAACTTCAAAGAACTTTTCTAGATCAAAAAGAACAGTTTTTATTAAGCCCAGAAATAACAGGTTCAATTTCAAATGAACATATTTTGTTCTTGACAGATTAACCAAAAATCAGAAACGAGTGCAGCGGTGAGAAGAATAATGCAAGCACACTTTATACTGGTTCACTCATAATGAGATACATCCAGTTTAACCTTACTCCAAGGTGGAATTCACTAAAAACTAGTTGCAATCAATTACAATACACAACAATTATTGAACCCTACAAGAACAATACAACCGCTGAAAAACTCTATTTCAGCACACCTTGCACTCCAAGAAACCTTATCAAGGAGTGACATACACAAAACACCTTTTACAAAAATGAATGAGGAAAGATAACACCTGAAAGACGATGCAGGAACTCAAAACAGTAGCTCAATTGCAGCAAAACAACACCAGCACCTTCACCAAGATCAAGGTTTTCCTAGAACAAGCACACTTGAAGATCTCTTTGAAAAACCTTTCAAAAGCTCATTTCAATCCTTCTTTTCACACAGAAAACATTTAATCTCTGTTAAAACTGTACCGTCCAGGTCTCGGTTGATCGTTGACCAAAGTAGACATGGGACCCTCGAGGGAGGGCCCACGCTGGAGGTTCAGTTGGTTAGAAAAGGGTCTCTTTAGGCTCACATGGAAGAGGACCGAGGAGGTGTCGGCTTGGAGGAGGGGCGAGGCGTCCTCGGCCCTCGGCACCCAAAGAGGAAGATGAGTCAGAAAGGTGGCTTGAATGCCACATCCCAGCTATCAGTGTAGAGAAGCCCAGATTGCCGAGACCATGCGTGAAGGTGTAGGGAAGCGGCAGTACGCCCCACCGCTAAAGAACCACTAGAACCGATACGACTCGGTAGAGTCTCGTTCCAGCGGCGATCGTCATTCATGGGATGTGCAAGGGCAGTATACGCTCAACCTGGATGAACCCTCTGTTATTGGGCGTATGATTTGATGCCTTAGGGATCATCTCGCGCCCGTTGCACTTCGAGAAGGGAGACTTACACGCTGGGATTTCCCTAAGTTGGGTTACAGCGTCGTAAGGCCTCCCACACAGAGTTACGCTTGAGTCAGAAGGAGAGACGTGGCAGAAGCGCTGGAAAGGTATATAAGCTTTCGCTATCAGCAGACTAAGGTACGTTTTTACACACTTGGAGTCATTTTGCGCTTACGCACTGTACGCACGAGTGACTTGAGAACGAGAGAGAATACAGTTAGAATTCAGTTACGCACCTTCTGAACACGGTGTCTGTGGTGTTCTGATACGGAGGTGCACGGTGTTTTCTGCCAGTACTGACTTGAGCGTCGGAGTGCAAACGGCCGCGAGGGCGCCCTTTGTTCTCTCTATTTCAGGTATTCATGGCAGCGAAGGGTGGAGATTTGGAACGAAGACGAAGGAGTCCTTGATACGCAGCACGTAGCTCCGCACGAAGAACAATCTGGTCAACCGGCAGGAACAAAAACCGTGATTGCTCAACACTCTTTCATGTGAGAAAAGTCTTTCATTATATAGAAATCAGTTTCTAACAACTTTTCAAAAAATAGTTAAAAAGCTATTATAAAAACAACAGATTGAATTTAAAACTAACAAATTATTTTTCAGGAAAAAAATGCCAGCTCAGCTTAACTGAAATAACTGACTGAACTGCACTTTTGATGCCTTAACAGAATTTTGAAAATCCTTCAGCAGAACAAAAATAAACCTATTGATTTTTAAACAAACAGGTTTATTTTTGTGTAGTAACTTGATTCTTGAGAAAACCTTAAAAAGCTTTGTGGAAAACATTTAATCACTTAATGTGCTTGATCTTTCCACCTTGATTAGGCATCTAGGATAGGATAGGTCATGTAGCAAAAGACAACCTTAGACTCACACAAAACTAATTACAAGAACATCTAAAACACATTACAATCTTCAAAACAAACTAGCTATTTTCTACATCAAACACACACTAAGACTAGGTAGAGAAGAAGCTTCATCCATCTTCAACAAAAGGTACCACAGGTAGGAGCATGCGAGGTGCTCGGGGAAGAGGTGATGACCGTCTTTTGGGGAGAACGGCTGGCACTTGGATCACTTCTTACCAGCACTATCTGGCTGACGGCCTACTTCCTGATGAACCCACATAGGCCAAGGCGGTAAAAAGAAATTAAGGGAAATACACGATGATCGATGTTAATCTGTTTCGCCACGGGTAAACTCACCTTGTCGCTTTGGGGATCCCAGATGTCTGGTGTCAGATAACGGAACACAGTTCGCCAATCATCAGCTAGACAAGTTATGCTCGGAACTCGGCATAAAACAGATATTTGCCTCGGTAGAGCATCCCTGGACAAATGGCCAAGTGGAATCAGACAATAGGATCGATCTTGCTCAGAGGCTTAAAAAGAAGGTTAGAGAAAACCAAGGGAGCTTGGGTAGAGGAGGTTCTCTGAATTCTCTAGGCTTATCACACCATGCCTCAATCTAGCACCAAAGAAACACCGTTCAGTTTGGTGTATGGAACAGATGCCATGATCCCCGTTGAAATTCACGAGAGCTCTCCCCGGTTCCAGAACTTGGGGAGGAGAATGAACTTGGATTTGCTAGAGGATGTCCGCGAATAGGCGTGTATAAAGTCGGAAGCGTTGAAAAGAAGAGTCGAGCTGAGACAAAGAACCAAGGTCAGACCTCGGCAGTTCCAAGTGTCCAACTTGGTAATGCGGAAAGCTCATCCCTACCAATTGGAGAATAAGTTGTCTCCAAAATGGACAAGACCATTTTGTGTAGTAGAATTGCTCGGGAATGGTGCATGCAGGTTAGAAACCTTGGAGGGAGGATCCATCCCCCGAACGTGGAACGCTGCTAATCTCAATATTTATTTTATATGGTGCTACATGGTGACACTCTTTTTCCCTTAAAGAGGGTTTTTTAACGAGGTCACCTAATAAATATGTTGTTTATGATGCATTGTTGTTTTCTCTTATCCCTATCGTTTGATTGTGATGCACGGTGTGACAACCCCTCTTGGAGAGGTTCTCTGAGAAAAGGTCGTGTGAGCGATTAATTACCATTGGTAGATAAATCTACCTTCCTCGTGAAGTCGCACTGCGGGTAAAGTTGCGTAGATGCCTCATCCGTACCAGCACGAGTTTGGCTAGCTCGGTGTGAAAGTAATCACTCGGGTCTAGGCGCTCTGTGGGATGAGTAAAGTTGCACAAATAGGTCACCTGACCCAGCGTATGGTAAGACGGGCTAGCCCTGGGTGAAAGAAATCACCCGAGTCTAGGCACTCTGCGGGGTAGGTGAAGTTGCATAGAGAGGCCATCCAGTTCTCACAGAGTGAGATAGCTCGGTGTGTGATAGACACCCAAGTATAGACGCTGTGTGGGATGAGCTAGTGGCACAAGTGAATGATGAGATTGGTGTAGGACAACTCAGGAGTTGCCAGTCACCTAAGTACAAGCGCTCTATGAGAATGATTTTTAGTTGCATAACTCAGCTATCCGAGCACGTGCCAGGCAAGGCGACACCTGTTGGATTCAAGGTAAGACCCCTTTGAACGCACTACTTTGAACGCTAGCCTGTAGAGGCTATGGTGAATGGTCCAACCAAAGGTTAGTTTCGTTAAACTTTGATTATGCTTGTTATCCCATGACGGGAAGATTTAACACTAACGACGAAATTGATTGAGTAATATATTCAGATGTGTACACATTATCGTAAGCTACTTGAACTAGTTGAAGTTAAATGAGGCACGCATGAGCAAAGTTCAGAGGGGTTGTTATACGGCACATGATTACGATGAAATAAAACGGTTCCATAATAATAAAAATAGAGTATGATATAGTTTATAGTTACACCACCATGATAAGATTAAAATCCCTACTCCTCTACTAGTTGCCCGTCCACAACTCTTTTGTTTGGTGCTAGTTGAGAGAAGTCCAAGCTTGGGTGGAGGCTGGAGGCTTGCTCGACAGCAACCTCAAAGCCCACCAAGAGAGCTTGGGCAGCCTCACCCTTGTAGACTTCGACCTCGTCAGCAAAGAACTTATCCTTTTGGACAAGCTCTTGTTGCAAGCGAGACAGATGGTCGTCTTACTCTACTAGGCGAGTCGCATGCTCAATGACCTCCTTAGTCTTGGCATCCAAGAGCTGCTCGGTTTTCTGGTGAAGGGCTTGAAGGGTTTAGATTTCTTGTTCCAAGTCTGCCATCTTTTGCTAAGAGTTTTATTTCTCTTGTTCGATGGTGACCTCTCGACGCCACATCTTTTTCACGGCCACGCAACTTGTGGCCAGAGCTTGTATGAGTTGCTTCATGACCTCTTGCAGCAGGTGTTGGCCACTGTGGGCATCCATTCTCTCTTCGTCCTTGGGGTGCAATAGGGCTGGAGGGAGGCAACATTGACATCCTGGTCCTAAAGGCCTTTTCGGCTCGAGCTCTCTACACCCACCTCAAGAGGGCAAGGCGTGGCAACAAGGGTGTGTGGAGGTTGTGAGGGAGGAGCAACGTTTGAGGCCACTTGGCCTCGGGAGAATGAGGGCATCGGGCTAGTGGCTTGAGCCCTCCCCCTCTTTCTGGCAAAGACGAAGCCTAAAGCGGTGTCCTCGTCATCTTCAGAGGAGGTGGGTGCAACCACCACCTTCGGTGGAGCACGACTGACCATTTTTTCCTTCGCAACCAACCTCAGCAGATCTTCCTTGTTCAAACGGGCCAACATTGATATCTTGAGCTCTTCATCTTTGCGTTTTTGATGAGGAAATGGCGGAAGCATCCATGGATTGTTGGTGCACAAGGCTCTCCTAGTAGTTATGGTAGCCTTGGAGGTGCATGAGAAGTATGAAAGTGAGAGAGGTAAGGCTTACTCTCTTTGAGGTTGCGGTTTTGGAAGATTAAACACCTAAATCCTAAGAGAGTTTAGGCAAGGAGTAAGAATGACACATTTTGGCAGCATTTCATTACTCAAATTAATCTTACAATTTTGGCACCCAAGCTCTCCTTATATAGGACTAGGAGGCCGAAAATGAAGAGCCAAATGTAAGGAAAATTCACACCAAATGAAATGTAGTTGGTGCCTAAATGAGAGCACACATGTGGAGGTAGGTTCTAGAATCCTTCCATGTGTGAAAAGGCCTAGAACTTACGCTCCATGATGTCTATGTGTGGGCTGGACTTTAGTTTAATTAGGAATTCCTAATTAAACTTAAGATTTAGCCTTCTAGGTGCCTATTTGCATGTTTCAACACAATTACAAAAAGAAATTAAACTATGCTACTTTAAAAACTATTCTACACTAGAGTTTCTAACATGTAAAATGTGTCCTCTTGGCCCCTCTTTGACCATAATTCTAGTGGTTGCCTTATTTTGATATTTAGGTGGCCTTTCAAAGGATTGGTGTTGGGGCCTCTTCCATCATTCCCTCCCTCTTGAAAAGGATTTGTCCTCAAATCCATTGCTTCTTCTTCTTCATGGCTAGGGGAATGGAAGTGGCTGGATGGTGTCCATCATCTCCTCCTTCTTGAGAAGATCTATCCTCAGATCTACAGATTTGATCTCGGATAGCAGCCTCTTGCTTCTTCAACTATGCTTGTCCTCCCAGATCAAACGTCCACCTATGGGAATCATCAAACAAAGCAAAGGTGTTAGTTTGAAAATTAATTTTACTAAGTTTCCATTTGTCTTTTTTTCTTTTGTGTTTGGCAACTTTTCACAAAATTTTAAAGAGGATTACAAAATTTTTCTTTCTAGGTGTTTCCTCTTTTGTTCTAAATTTTCGTTATTAACTTCTTTAGGAATTTTTCTATGTGTTTTAACAAGACTTGAAGGTTGTTCAACAAGAATCATATTTTCAAATGTGTTTTTAATGTTTTCTTCTTGTTGAATGACCTTCTCCCACTCCTTTTTCTCCTTAAGGGATTTTTCTTGGTTTTCTATTTTTGTTATTTTTTCTTCCTCTTTTTTTTTTCATTTGTACTTGATCCTCTACCACTTGTGAAGGTGATAAGGGATAAAGTATAAAATTCTTTTCTTGGTGAGTGAAAGTTATCTCGTTAGTAACCTTTATTTTATTAAAGGTTAAAATTTTATTTTATTTTATTAAAAGTAACCTTTATATAAAATTCTACAATAACAAATAAGAAAAAAAATATTCACAATAATCAATAACAAAAAAATTAAAATTAATATTTTTAAATCGAATTATAAATTAAATATTATTGAATGTCAGCTTAAAAAATAAACATAAAATCTTGAAGCTGCAAATTCTATTACCTAAATTAAAAAATATATGACCTATATTAAATATGCTGTAACATGTATGAGAATGCAAATGAAATCATCCACATAATATTTTGCCTTTTGAAATCCTGTAACGGTTTTTTGTTGTAACGGTTCTTGAAAACATGTGCATTCTATAAAATGATGTAATTAGAGGCAAAATATGAATTAAAATTAAGATGTTTCAAAGAAGATTATTAAATAAAATAAAGAGAATTTTGTTATAAAAGGGAAGAAAGCAAAGCACTTTGGGTGGGGTTGGCTAAATATGGGTTATGCAGATAAGAAAGTGCATGTGATACCACAGAGAAAGGAAGGCACACATCATGCATTTATAGCCTCGACAAAACAAAACAGAAGCCTAATAGTCCATCAGACATTAGAATGGCTATTCAAATTCACGCAGACACTGCAAGGTGCAATTGGACAAAAAACTCTATTCGTTGAAGTCGATGTGGGAATTCGCGCCTCCCAACGCTAAGCTTTGTTTGAGTCCCTTAAACGACAACAGCCAAGGTGGAAAATGAAAGGCAAAACGACAACAGAAACAGATAAAATACTTTCCATCGTTCAAATACGTATTATTATTATCCGCTGAAAAGAAAATCGTAAACACTCAAATACGGGTGTTGTGTTGACTATGACGTTCTTTCGTCACCTTCTCGTTTTATAGAAGTTTTTTTTCAAATTACTATTTTATTTTATCGAGGTGGAGCCCAGGAGCGTTTAAACAGTGACCGCATACGCGCACATTTGGCCATTAGTTCATTACCTTAACCCCGCTCCTCTTCTTTTTCGGTCTCTCTTTTCTTCACATTCCAAGTCAAACTCTTAACTCACTCTTTGAGGCCTTCAGGAGCCAGCACACCCATTCAAATCCAATCCTCATTGCCCTTCTGTTTTTGTTACTTCCATCACACTAACTAAAGAAACTTCATTCTTCTTTTTCGAGGTAAGTTTCTTTTTTTCCCTCTCTGTCCATTTCTTGCTCCATGTTGTGTTTTGTATCAGTGTGCCAACTTATGCGTTGCAAAAGTTATGTTTCTTGGACCTGAGGTAGTAGTTAGTGCATTACTGCTGTTTGGTTCTGGGGTTCTTTCTGTTGGGTTTTGAAGTTCATGAGGTAGTTGATTTTGTTTTAAACTAGATTTAAATGAGAGTAAAAGCTGAAAGTTATTAATGTCACGGATTCACATATACATTAGACTAATTTTTTTCCATTCAAATGTTTCATGTTAGGCCGTTTAGCAGACTACATAAATTACAGTAGCTTCTTAAGCCATGGTAATGGTGATAAAGAATACACAAAACAGAACGGTTTAGCTGTGATTGATATTCTAGAAGAAAAGGGAAATAAACTGATAACATCATTTGAATAGAGAATTGAGTTTGAAATACAAGAAAGTCTGTGTATAGCAACAGGACTGAATACCAACCTTATATAACTCGAATAACTTACTAAAACTACTAACAGAAAGCTTATCTAAAACCAACAAAAATAACAGAATTTGAAGTTCCTTCACCTTCCTCCATTAGTAAAATCCTCTTCTTTTTTATCTCCATCACCTTTTAACTTCAATCATTCAGATAAACATGTTAAAAGAAAAAAAAAAATATCATTGTGCAATTCTATAATGTGGATGGAAAGACCACATTTTTGTTACACGGTGTATTTTGATTTGTTTACATGTTGCAACAATGAATTTCTTTTTTATTATTAAGTGTTTTTGTGGCTGCTTTCTTTGGTTCGAATTTATTTTATTATGATAACAATACTATAAAATGCTTCTTACCTGATAGTCAAATGATGTGAGCAGGTAGAAGTTTGAGATGGACCGCCGGGGTTGGCTCTGGAAGAAAAAATCATCTGATAAAAGCATAAAGGTTGAGGATGAGAAACCTGTGCCTGCTTATGAATCTGTTGTTTCAACCTTGTCTTCTGTGGCACATGTAGATCAGGTATTTTGTTTTTTATAGGTTCAGGAGGGAAAACGTTTTTACATGAAGTCACTTGCTAAATTTCTCACTAGCCTTTGTTTTTTTCTTTGACCAAAAATAAGAACTATGTTCAAATATCCATGGAGTCATATACTCGTATGTCTGGATTGGACGATCAAGTTGTAAACTTGGAGGATCAACTAAAAGCTTTGGAAGCAAAGCTATCTTCAGTTTATTCAGAGCTAAATAACAAGGATAATCTAGTTAAACAGCATGCAAAAGTTGCAGAGGAAGCAGTGTCAGGTAATTCTCACAAATGTACATAATTCCACGTTACCATTTGTCTTAAAAATACTCAGCTACAACATTTTGAAATAACTAGATCAGTCATTTAATGTCTATAATCCCCTTGTTAGGTGTTGGTTAATTAAGCTTTATATGCACTTTAGGTTGGGAGAAAGCTGATGCAGAAGTTGTTTCCCTAAGATGTCAACTTGAATCTGTGTCTCTCTCTAAGCGTACCGTTGATGAGAAAGCAGCTCACCTAGATGACGCCCTAAAAGAGTGCATGAAGCAGATAAGAATTGTAAAGGAAGAAAGTGAGCATAAACTGCAGGAGGTGATTCTCATGAAATCACATCAATGGGAGAAAAGCAAGTTAGAACTTGAAGCTCAAATAGACAATTTGGATATAGGACTACGTGAGTTAGCCAGTGAAAATGCTGCCCTTATGAGATCACTTCAAGAAAGTTCGAACAAAATAGTGAAACTAAAAGAAGAAAAGTCTGAAGCCGAGGGAGAGGTCGAGCTTCTAACGAAGAGTGTTCAGTCAAAAGAAAAAGAAATGTCTTCTTTGAAGTATGAGCTACATGTAATTTCAAAGGAGCTGGATATCCGAAACGAAGAGAAGAATATGATTATGAGATCTGCAGAAGTGGCAAACAAGCAGCACACAGAGGATGTCAAGAACATTGCCAGGCTAGATAATGAGTGCCAACGACTTCGTAGTCTGTTGAGAAAGAAGTTACCTGGGGCTGCTGCATTGGCACAAATGAAGCTAGAAGTTGAGAGTTCACATCATGTCATCAGTGCATTCCATCTAAAAAAAACTACTTCAAAAAGTGATAACCTGCAAGAATCTGAGTTTCTTTCCAAAAAATTACAGGTGTTGGAAGAAGAAACAAGGACATTGAAAGAAGCGTTGGCCTCAAGTAATGCTGATCTGCTGGCTTCTAAAAACTTGTATGCTAAAACAGTTGGCAGACTTAAGCGCTTGGAAGCAGAGATACATCAAGAAAGAAGCACCCAGAAAGCAATTTTGGCAAACAATTATGGAAACTCCTTTAGAAGAATTTATAGCTACTCACCTAGCATTACTTCTATCTCTGATAATGGGCATGAGGATCCAGAAAGTCCTGTTGAGTCCTGTGCAACATCAATTCCCGACCATTCCGATATCAATAGGATTGGAAGTGTAGGTAATTTTGAGAATCATAGGAGTGAAACTGTCTCAGAACTGATGGATGACTTTCTGGAAGTGGAGAAGATGGCAGGTTTATCAGGCAATGGTGGTGTACCTCTTGGTAAAACTAATGAAACTGCCGAAGATAAGAAGGAGACTAGTTGTTTAACTTCAAATCAAAGTTGTTTTGACACGACGAACCAAACTATAGAAGCTGAGGCTGATGTTACAGGAACTGAGGCTGAAAGCGATTACCTTGATAAGGCAGCTGAACGTGATGAGCGTAAGCAAGATCTTGAGGAAAAAAATCTGATGTTACAGGAAAACATGCAACTTCTAGAAGAACTGAAAGCACAATTGGCGTCGTCCCAAAAATCATGTAGTTTAACTGAAATTCAGCTGAAGTGTATGACTGAGTCTTACAAGTCGCTTCAAACTCGTGTAGAGGAGTTAGAAACTGAAAATAAGTATTTAAAGGAAAAGATGGATGAGCTGAAGAATGATCTTGCAGAGGAAAAACAAATTCACCATGATGCTTTGGTGAGATACAAGGAAATTGAAGAGAAAATGCAAAGGTTAGCTCTGAGCCTTAATCGGAAACAATGACAGTTTTTTATACTGTATAATTTGAGCTCTGTTTCTTCAACTTAATATGTGATCCTTTCTAAAATTTTGGTGTGTTTTCCACTTGAAGGGACCGGTGCTCGGTGTGTGCATCGAATTCAGCAGCAAATTCTGGGAAGGTATGAACATTTACATATCTTTGTAACCATAGTTTGCGTTATTTCCTATGTATCATGATGCATGTTTTGCAAACATAAGTAGAGAACATATGCCGATGAAACAATGAAATATATATGACGTATGGGTTCTTCGCTTAAATTTGAGGTTTTTTTTTGGCCACTTCTCTTGGAATCATGAATGCATCAATTTCAGTGTCATAGGAAGTAAATCATGCATGGTTGGTTTTCTTGCTTTATGCTAGGAACTTCTTTTTCCTTTCTAAATTCTATCGAATTGGTATTTGAAGTAATGTGGATATGATGTACCTTATTCAAAAGGAAACCAATCATACTATAGCTTAAAATTTTTGCATCAAACTAATAAATGAGAATACGATGCATCCTTATTCTAAATAAAAGTGTTGTTTGATGCAACTAATTTTTGTCATATGTTTGTGTTTGTTTGCACGTATTAAAATAAATCTCTTTTGTTGAACGTGAAAGAAACAATTATGTCCTTCTTTCTCATGTTATTAGGTTTCCTTCATCATGGCTTCATTTCATCACCTTTTTCTCCTGAGTGTTTTCTAATCTCTTCATGACAACAGGATCAAGAGCTAGCAGCTGCAGAGAAAAAGCTGGCAGAATGCCAGGAGACTCTTTCTATACTTGGCAGACAGTTGCAAGCCATGTGCCCCCAGATAGGTGTAACCACGACCCATCATAGTAAAAAGCTTCTGGTGAATGAAAAGTTAGCCAAACCATCTTATGGCTGGTCTAATTCTTATGGGTCCTGTAACTCAAATGAAATTTACCATGCTGAGGCATGTAGCGTAGTGTCTGACATTCAAGGAGTGGCTGATGAGTTTTCATCGCATAACTCTGGTGCCACATCATGCCTTTCAGACACGGAAGGCAACTTTTGGTTAAACTCTTAAGTAGGTTCATTCAATCCATTCTGGTTATATGCTTACTGAATTAAATTCCTATTTGCTGCTGCCTCTGTTGCATGGAAGAATCAAGAAATGTTCATGGTTTAAGCCACTTATTTTTGTTAGCAGAGAGAAGTACTCGCTAACATTGTTACTTAATTCTCATGTATCATTGGGAGCTCCCCAATGATGTTGTTGTTAGGACACAACATAAGGGAAATAAGGAGAGAGTGTGGAAAGTATATCAGAGGAGAAATAAAGGGTAGGTGGCAGTTAACGATTAGGAAGGATAAATTCAGTTTGTTAACAGGTTCATTCCTGTGGAGAAGGAAAACTTGTTTCCTTGGTTGTTTCCAAATACAGTGTACATTTCTAATAATACAGAGGTCTTTCAGTAATTCTATCTGTGTCTTTGTGGTGTCTCTGTGTGAATTCTGAGTACGTAACACTTGTACATAGGATATATGGTAAAAAATTGTGGAGGCTCATGGCTCATGTGTGTTTGTCTCTAAAATATATAAATTTTGATTTTGGGTAAACATAGCATGCCTAGTTGCACTATGTCACACTGCTGTATGGAGTTTTTTCAATCTTAAAAATATCATACTTGGAAAAACAACTATATTACCTAAATTCAACAAAGCTAATATTTATGTTTTTATATAAGTCAATTCATATTTACACCATCCCTTATTATTAAATATACCTCCCTTCCCTTTCTTTTTATGAAACTTTCCAAAATGTCCTTCCTATTTTATTTATTTTTTCCAAAACAATTCTTCTAGTCATAAATATTCCAACCTGAACACTTCCTTCTTGAAAACACTCTACTGCTCCCTCTTCCACCTCGACATTATTTACTCCCCCATTGATTCCTTTTCCTTACATTTTCATTTTAGTATCTCTCATTAAATTTCCTCCGTTTCATTGTAAATTATATTTTGGCACTAAGACTCATCATTCTTAAAATCCTATTTGCCCTCTTCATCTTCAATATTTTTTAGACTTTTTTTTTTTCAACCTATCTTTTTATTCATTGAACCTTATTTATAAAAAGAAAAAAAAAGTGAAAAATTAAGTTTAAATGAAAAAAGAAAGTTAAATTATGACAAAAAGAATTGAGGAACAAAAATCAAACTTAAAAACACAATAAAGAGGAATCAACATAAAATGAGGAGAGAAAAGTGGTAGTAGAAAGAAGAACGTGTCGTTTGTAAAAATGTAGTATATATTTTGGAACACTTTAGATGAAATCGAGGAATTATTTGAAATGGAAAATAAAATGAGAATCATTTAAGAAAGAAAAAGGTATATTTGGTGACAGGTTGCATAAGTATCATTATCTTTTGTCTAACAACATGGTTCTCATAAATGTCAAACAATGACCTATCCATTAGCCCTACATGATAAGCTTCATCATCGAATGCATGTGTCTCCTCAACTACAACATTTTCTTCAATTTTGTTACCTTTAACAATGTTACTAGCACTATGTCTAATAGACACAGTTGGACGTTATGATCGATTTGAGAACCCCCACCTCTAGTTTTAACCATATTTTTCTACATGTACGTCAAACACACAAGCATACACAAAAACAATAATAAAAATTTCCAAAATAAACTTATAAGAAAATGATATATAATAAGATGGTAAGAAAAAAAGATATTTTTTGTGTGTATTTACATCACTCCATGTATAAGAAATATATACAAGTGTATGGAGACTTTCTCCAAATTACAACCTAATTAGTTAGAGATTCACTAATCATAAGATTCTATCATTATTAAATTAATTGCATATAATTGCGTACAATATCGTACAATAATTGCGTATAATTTGATAATTATTATTTTCTTAATACTCTCCTCAAGTTGGTAGGTGAAGATCATGAATCCTCAACTTGTGTCGCAACGTCAAAAACCGTTCCTTTGTCCAGTACGTAAAAATATCTACGAGCTGATATTGTGTCAGTACATATGAAGGATTGATTATTCCGACACAATGTAACAGTCTATCTCAATGTGCGTGTTCATGAAATACTGAATTTGCTGCTATATGTAATGCCGCTTGATTATCACACAAAAGTTGACCTGACAAGTTACATGACACATTTAAATCATACAACAAATATTGCAATCAAACTATCTCCAAGTATTGACCATCATGCGTTATTCTGCTTCCGCATATGATCTTGATAAGTTTGTCTGTTTTTATTTATTTATTTTCATGAGGTAATAGAGGAACAAAAAAACAATCCTTGTCCCTGATGGTCAAGTAAGACCCAAATAAATTTATAATTTTAAAATTTTAATTAATAGTGTTACTCACTTCCTCTCACTACAAAATAAAAATAAAAATAAATGACTTAATTTGAATTAGGGTTGCTGGATATTAAAATTGTGTTAAGGCCCAAATGTTTGAATTAGGTTTTAAGGTTTATTTTGAACAACAATCGTTGCATCTCTTCACTCCCATGTGGCGACAGTGGCGTTCGCTCGCGGCGACGATGACAAATGTTGGCGACAGCGGTGGCGATGGCTGGCGGCAGCGGTGGCGGTGGCGTGGGCGGTAGCGAAGAACATGAACCTTAAAATGGTCGTGTTAGATCAAATAAAATTGGGGCAAAAACGTGTCGCGCTAGGTTACGAGGGGGATCGAGGACACCTTCCGATGCAACGATGCACCGAGCTACGTGGCGCCACGGTACGATCCGCTCTGACACTAATTTGTCGACCGACACCTTAGTTTGGCTTCCAAACTCGCACGAGTCAACGAATTTACGATTTTACTCACGATTTTGACTACATTGATCTCTTCCTCGATGGAGTGACTTAACCATGAAAGAATCATGGAATTACATTAATTCCACAATTCGAATTGGGAGGTGTCTTTTTCTCGAGACAACATTTCTAGGGATTGGTTGGGTCCATGGCAGCCACTTGGCGGCGTTACTAGTGTTTGCTCTGATACCATATAAGAAAATGATATATAAGAAGATGGTAAGAAAAAAAGATATTTCTTATTCTCTTGTGTGTATTTACATGGAAATATATACAAGTGTATGAAGATTTTTTCTCTCCAAGTTACAAGCTAATTAGGTAAGGATCTACTAATCATGGGATTCTATCATTATTAAATTAATTGCATACAATATCGTACAATAATTGCATATAATTTGATAATTATTATTTCCTTAATAAAGCTTATTTTGGAAATAAATTTCATAAAGCTTATTTTTAAAACATATTTTGAAAATCTTAACCTGGAAGTCATCCAAAAGGGTTAGATGAAACAACATAGGGAAAAACAAATTCATTAAAAGTAACATGATGAGTAATATACATACGTCCAGTGGGAGAAAGACACATGTAACCTTTGTAAGACATAGCCAAGAAACACACACAAAGATGAACGAAAACTCATTTTATGTTTATTATATGGGCGAAGAAGAGGATAACAAGCACATCCAAAAGTTTTGTAAAAAGAATAATCTGGGTGTGAGTTAAACAACAGATAATATGGACTTTGATTGTTTAAAACAAATGTGGGTAAAACATTGATAATGGAAACAACAGTAGTGAAAGCATAGCCCCAGAAAGGCTTGGGTAATTTTGAACAAGCAAGTAAAGTAAATCCTATATCAACAATATGCCTATGCTTACGTTCAATAGAACCATTTTGTTCATGAGTGTAAGGGCAGGTTAGACGATGAGATATGTCATTAGATAACAAGAAAGATTTAAAACAAAGAAATTCTTTTGCATTGTTAGTTTGAATGCTTAATAGAGGAAAACTAGTTTGTTTTTCAACATATAATTTGAAAGATTTGAAAACAGTGAGAGCTTGAGATTTAGCGTGAATTAAGTAGAACCAAACATATCTAGTATATGCATCCACAAAAGAGATGTAGTAAGTAGCACCATTAGTTGCAGGGGTAGCAGACGACCCCCAAATGTAAATGAAAACAAGTTGTAAAGGTTTAGAGTATATAGTTTCACAAGATTCACGTTTAGCAGTAAAATGTATATTACAAATCTTCATAATTTGGTGAATCACTCTCGGTTGGGCATGACCAAACCGGGAGTGCCACAAATGATAAGCACAAGAGCTAGCAGTAATAGCAGTATTGTGAGCAGAATAGGGTGCAGTTTGAACAAGACTTATAAACATATAAAGACCATCTTTAAGCTTGCCTTGAAGCAGGATTTCGTTGGTTCCCTGGCGTTTAACAAGGCAAACATCAGCATGAAACTCAAAGTAAACGTGATTATCACTTGCAAACCTAGAAACACTTAACAGATTTTTAGAAATAGTAGGCACATGCATAAGATGTTGTAAGGAGAAGGTATTATGGATATTAAGATCTGTAAAACTGGCAGAACCAATAGAAGTAATAGGAAGCTGGAAACAATTACTTATAACCACCTTTTTCGAACCTGTATAAGGAGTGGTTGTGGAGAGATTGTTGTTGTTGGCAGTGAGATGGTGGGAGGCACCACTATCAGGATACCAAAGCGGGTCATGAAGAGTATTGGGGTTTCGAGGATCGAAGGTTCATCATCACTAAGAGATGTAGAAAAATGGGCAGTATTAGTAGTAACTTGAGATTGGGTAGAACAATCAAATCTATGCCAACAGTGAAGAGTAGTGTGGCCATATTTTCCACAAATTTGGCATTGCACCCGGGTTGAAGAAGAATTAGATGGCATCTTGGGGAAGTTCTTGGATGGTGTAAAACGAGGCTTTGAATAAAACCGTTGTTTAGTAGGAGCAGCGGGGCGGAAGAATGAGGGATAATTTGTAGAACTGGAGTTGTAATGAGAGAAAGAATGTGGGACAAAAGCAACATTTGCCTGCAAAATGTGATCAATCGATTGTTTATTCCTTTCAATACAATTTTCTTGGGCAAGAAGCAGCGCTTCAATGTCTGCTACCGTGTATGGGTCAAGGCGAGATGTGACAGAGGTGATAAAAGGGTGGTCGTATTCGTCAGATAGCCCATCAAGAACGACTTCAATGTGATCTTCTGTAGAGATTGGACAACCCACAACAACCAATTGGTCCACGATTTTCTTGATATCAAGAAGGTAGGCAAAGATGGAGCGATCCTTCTTGGGTGTACGCAATTGCTGTTTGTGTTTCTTTATTTGAGCACGAGTTTGAGACGCATAATGGGTCTGAAGTTTTTCCCTGACTTGGTTTGAAGTTTCCATTCCAACCATCTGAGTTAGGATACCTGCAGTCATAGATGCTAATAACCAGGCCAAGATTGCCTGATCTTGACGATCATACTGGATGTATTTTAATTAACAATTGGGGAAGAGTCTTCCTCGGCAGAGATGAAGTGCAGAGGAATGCAAGAACCATCCAGAAAATAAAGAAGGTCGAGGGAATTGTCTGGATCCAGTTTCAGAGGGATTGGGGTATGAAAGATATGAGGGAGAAGAACCTCGGGCTTGGAGGAAAAAATTTCAGAATTGGGTTCAGTGGTAGATGATGAGGCCATTTTTGGCTCTGGATACCATAAAAGAGTATAGAGAGAATGAGAGGTTTAGAGAGAAGAAAGGTAGAGAATGAGTAAAACTTTATTATCTGAATCAGTTGTAATGTACAAGGAAGGTTGGGTATTAATAGTACCAAGTGCAGTACGTAATACAATGTAAACAATTAAGACTAGACTGTTATATACAGTTAATACTGTTATACCTAATAGGCAACAATTCACTATTAGATTAATCTTACAATTACATGAGCCAAACCCTCTTATTTATAGTGTTTAGAGGGCTGAAAATTCAAATGAAAGTGGAGGGAAATTCAAATGAATTCCCTCCTAAAAAATAGCGCATAAAGAAGCACATGGGAGGGGTGTGACTAATTTGCATGTTCACCCCCTCTATGGGCTTTCTAGACCGGCCTTGGTAAATTTAGAGGTTTTTAGAAACTCTAAGTTTACATAGATTGGTGTTTTAGGTGCCAAAATTAATTCTAAGAAAAATTATAAATAAAGTTCCTATGCTAATTTTGACAAGAAATTAAAGTCTACTCTACACTAGAGCTTATGGCATTTGAACATGTATAAGAACGTTTCTCTGCCATTAGTAGCAGCAATCCAGTCTTCTTGGATCCTCTTGGCCATAAGTCTAGTGGTTGACCCAAATCTACCCTTTGGTGGGCTTGCATGCGGCCTTGTGCTTGGGCCTCTTCCGTCATGATTGTTTCTTCCTGCAACTCCATAGGTTCTTCTGCCACCCCATACACAACATGAAAATATTTTTTTATCCTTCTTGTGCCACCGCCATAGAGTAGTTTCCGGATTATATAATCCGGATATGCATTTGAAGAAACACTTTCATATTATGTAATCAGAAAGCTAAAAAAGACTTCCAGATTATATAATTTAGAAACTAAACATGCATATGAAAAAAGTTTCCAGATTATGTATTCCGAAATCTAATTACATATTTGAAAAAAGACTTCTTAATTACGTAATCCAGAATATTAAAAAGGGGTATTTTTTGAAATATGAAAATTTATGGAGACGAGAGAAGAATATATGGAGGTGCAGGAAGAAACAGCCCAGCACCAGTCCTCTAAAGCCCATTTAGGCACTTATTGGGCTCTAGTGATTGAGGAGCAATTTTAAAAGTTACTAAATTTCAATCTACATTAAACACAAAACGGCGTCGCGTCCGCTATATATTAGCAGCAAAGCCGAAACCCTAGCTTCCGATCTATCCTTCTTCCATCCACGCGGCGCGCACAAACACACAGGTATATCCGAATGGGAAGGGTAATTCGCGCACAGCGTAAGGGTGCGGGCTCCGTTTTCAAGTCCCACACCCACCACCGCAAGGGACCGGCGAGGTTCCGCAGCCTCGATTTCGGCGAACGCAATGGCTACCTGAAGGGAGTGGTCACCGACATTATCCACGACCCCGGTCGCGGTGCCCCTCTCGCCAAGGTCACTTTCCGCCATCCCTTCCGCTACAAGAAGCAGACGGAACTTTTCGTTTCTGCCGAAGGTCTATATAGTGGGCAGTTCCTCGACTGCGGCAAGAAGGCCACTCTCGTAGTTGGCAACGTCTTGCCCCTCCGATCCATCCCCGAGGGTGCTGTCATCTGCAATGTCGAACTCCACGTTGGTGATCGCGGTGTCTTCGCCAGAGCATCCGGTGACTACGCCATTGTTATCAGCCACAACCCCGATAATG
>Ga0123342_1003484_pt1 | contig 25210 bp, 9 predicted proteins | sample Turbeawhitnodule_FD_89960 | JGI IMG/M metagenome (GOLD analysis project Ga0123342, IMG submission 89960) | Root nodule microbial communities of legume samples collected from Mexico - Turtle bean Mexico white nodule | ecosystem: Host-associated > Plants > Roots > Nodule | place: Mexico: Nepantla... | reverse complement strand
TCCTCCTTAGCTCACGTGTATATATATATATTAGTTAGCTCAGATTGTATATAAGAAAAAGTGCCACTAGCATGCACGTGCAACATGGCCATGCAGAATAAAACAATTAGAGCAATATACTCTGATTCTCTCTTCTTCTATCTTTTACACTGTTCATCGTCTTCTTCCTCCACTCACATTTCAGACAGCCATGAAACATATGCAGAACGTCAAAACAACATCAACATATGAATATTTGATAATTTCCGGTTCCAGATCCAACATTCAAGTAGTTCACATCAACAGCAACATGCCCAAGATCATCTACAGGGAGTGTAGAAAGTGAAAGAACAGACAAAAAAAAGTCAACCTTTCTGAGAAAATTTCAGGATTCACAAAGCAGCAGTGCAGAAAAGAAACAGAAACCCGAACCTTCATATATAGTCCTTGCAAATTTTACATAATCAGGTATTAGATCTCTGTATAAGATTCCATCAGGTCGAGCATCCAGCACTACCAGAACACCTGTGCAATTGATATTATTAAGCCAATGATTAATTATCACAGCCTAGAAAAGTTTATCAATGGTAAAAAATAGATCAGAATGAGTGAAGAAAATGCATTATTAATTACAAATGAACTCTAGTAATCCAGATCTTGCCCAAATGTGGTGCAACTCTAACTAAGAAGAGGAAGAGATTATAGAAAGGACCCAGGCTCTCCCAATTAAAATTTTGATCTCCAAGATGTCTAGTTTCCCTCCTTTTTCTTATGCAACTCATCTCTTCGACAGTTACAACCTCGCCTACTGTTCCTTAGTTTATTTCACTTACTATGTAAGCTAGTTATTGAACGTCTGTTAGTTGTTCAGCATCCAGTTTGTATTCAAAATAAACAAAAAATAGAGATAAAAAAGTTAGTGAACAGTATACAAAAGTGTGTTCACTTGCAAGTGAAGTATGAATTACTGCAGAAATTATTAGGAACTCAATTTAAACTTAAATTATCCTTACAATTATTAGAATTTGATCTTATTTCTAATCGATGTGAAATCTCCCCAACACCAAGGCATGGATCTCATGTGTGGGACTAGAGATAAGTTTTGATACCATATTGTAACTCATCTTAAAAAAACAGCTTAGTAAGGTGAGATTTACCCCACTTACATATTATACTTTTTATCTCATCTCGCTTGTGAGATCTCCAGCACAATGTATTATATATAGGAAAGCCATTGTGCTGATTTCTTGAAATGATGGCACTAATGTCATACTTCTTTGTTTTGGATTTGTGGAATGACTCTTTGGAAGAGTTCTAGACGTTTAATTATGGAAAGGCTATGTATTTATTTTTTTTAGATCCCACGTCGATTAGAGATAAAACGAAATTACAGGATATACGTAAGGGGGGTGTTGAATAGAGATAAGGTCAATTTACATTATATAAATAAGGGAAATCCTCAGCTTACAAGTCGGTTTTATGAGAATGAAATAGAGTTAAACTCACTTCACTTCTTAAAATGATGTGATCTTGATGGGGTCAATGTAATTTTGGGTTTTTTTATAATTTAATGAACTGAGTTGCATGATAGGCCCGTGAAAATATATTATTTCTATATATTGATGAAGACTTGAGCCCAATTTGAAGATAACATATGAAGTCCAAATCCATATGATCTAGAAGGATGGATAGACTAGAGTTTAAGTAGTAGGGCTACGTAATTGTTTAAGCCCATTTTCATCACTTTTAATGTGATTTTCGTATTTCTTTTTTTAATTATAGTGGAAAACAAAGAAAATTGAGTTTTCTCTTTTGTAAGAACTTCATGAAATTCTTAATTATAAGAACTCAACTCTTAAATTTGATCTTGTCAGGATAACCTAGGCGACCAAATCAATGACTTTATCACTCACCTTCTCATTTTTTCTAGTCATACTTCTTTGTTTTGGATTTTGGGTTTGAGGAATGACTCTTTGGAAGAGCTCTAAATGTGTGATGATGGAAAGGCTATGCATTCATTTCCGTTGAAGATCCTACATCGATCAAAGATGAGGCCAAATTATATTATATACATGAGGGAGTGTGTTAGAGATCTCACGTAAAATAGAGGTAAAGTCAATTCACAGTATGTAAGTGAGGACAATCCTCAACTTATAAGTCGGTTTTATGAGGATGAGTTATGCTTAAACTTACTTCTTAATATGGTATCAGATCCTATCTCAGTCAAGATTTGGATCTATCGTGCCACCTACTATCGGATCTCCCTTGATTCTCACGTTGGATATCCTTGGTGTGAACGCATGATATCCTCAACATAAAGGGTGTGTTGGAGATCCTACATCAACTAGAAATAAGGCCAAAAACTCAACTTTACTAAATTGGTCTTATGAGGATGAGTTATGATTTCCTAATACGCATTGGTTTTTGTTTGATACAATTCATTTCTAATGTGTCCTATACCAAAAACTTGGGTTGCATTACTGTAAACCATGGAAAGTTAAGGGGCATTACAATCTCATTTGAATAATGCAGTAATAAATAAGAGGACTTTCTGCAGGTAACCACAAGGCTACATAAACCGACTACTGGATGAATTTAACACAGGAAAATATCCATCCCAAATTATCAAAAGACAAAAGTAACAGATCAATTTCAAAGCATTGTTTACCACCATGCAACGTATCACTTAAAGGATTATTATTAAAGTTCCCAAATCACAATAATCCAAAAAATTTATTGGACAGATTGATGACTTACCGTTTGACACACTTATTATCATAAAAATGTAGTGTGAAACTTGAGAGTGCCATATGAAAAAGCAATCAAACTTTATACAGATAAAGTAATTTTAGTGGAAATACCCGGTGCCACCCAAGACTCGTCAGAATCACCAGGATTTGGAGCCAACCAGAGAATATTTCTCAGATTCATTGAATCATCATATGTCACATTGGACCCTGAAAGAGGAACAAAGGATTGAAAAAATGAAATAAACATTTTTTTCTAAAAGTTGAGCATCAAAAGAAAAGACAACCAAAAATATATATATACATACACACACAAGCCATTCACTAGAGGTCTTAAAATTAGGAACATCAAGTCATCAAGGCTCTCCCCTTTCTCTTCATCTCATGTCTTTACCCTCACCTCACACACACAAAAAAATGAAGAACTCTCACAAGATTCAGACAATACAATAGTACATTATTTCCAAACACAACCTATAACAAACTGGAAGATTAACAGAGAAGAAACTCAGTTGAACCATGCATAACATTTACGGAAGAATGATAGAATGTACCTCTCTGACAAAAACCCATGTTGTACGGGAACACTTGTTTATCATATGATGGGTATTCCTTTGCATGGAATCTGCCAAATGTAAAATTGTAGCATTCTTAACTGCGACAAACTTAAAAAATTCTTAAAATGTGAATTAAGTGTAATCTATATAATACATATAACAGTGGAAACAAATCCCCCTTCTGAACAAGAAACAAACAAGACAAAAGTATACAAACACAGAAAAAAGCATCAGAATCACTACTATTAACAATTGAACATACAAGATCCCAAGTCTTCCTGAGTTTTTTGCAAGAAAAAGGTGACCATGGAACAGATCAAACCGGTTCAAGGTAACATCCAACCCAACAGAAGGACCTCGATCAACAATGAGCTCAAACAAAAACTGCATATACAGGTTCAGTTCCTGCAATATTCGAGAGAGAAATGCACCTTCTTAAGTACTCTATCTATCAATGTGAGCTATTTCCATCTATTGTTGAACGAACCTCACAAATGAAGCGTCTTCCATAGGGAGTTCTAGTGAGCTCACACCGTTCTTCCTTCGATCCTTCACAATCAGGTACCTATGATATCACAATTCACAACACCACGCGTTTAGATGACAGTGAAGGCATTAGTATCAGAAGAGAAAACCCAAAGAAACTGACCGGGATAATGGTTGGGTCGAGAAGGCGATGAATAGCGTCGGGGTCGCCGCCAGAATCGACGGCGAGACGCGCCAGCTCCAAAACGGCCTCCGGCGGCCACCAAATAAGCTCGTTCTGCTTTCTCCAACTTGGGCCGGCGAGTTTGGACCGGCCGAAGCCCAACTTCCGGTGAGTAGGCTGTACTGGAGAGAAAGGAACGAGAAATTTGAAGCATGATTTGAGCTCACGTGCTACGACGGGATTCACAGCTGAGGAGTTATGTTTGGAACCCAACAGAGACAACAAGTCAGAGGGAGTTGCTTGGGAAGTGGAAGAAGATGAGGGAGCGTAACGCTTCGAAAACACCGGTAACGGTGGCAAGGATGATGACGACGTGAGAGAAAATGAGAGGAACAGTGCCAATCGGAATGTGATTGGATAACTCATTGTAACTGTAGCCCACAAATACTACAATTATTTTTGGGGTTATATTTAACGTCGTCGATGAGGAGCTATTGTTTGTTGCAACATTGCATATGTGCATGGTTATATATTGGGAATTTTTTAAAAGGGGTTCAATTTGATTGTATATTATTGAATGCATGAAAAAATTTGAAATTACCTGCATTAATTTTATTTTTAATTATAAGTAAATATGTGTTAGGATAGCACAATCTCGTGTTATTTGATTAAAATCAAAGTGATGTTATTAATGTATGACTTTAGTTTTAATCAACTAAAATGGAATTCATGTCATTTAGTATGACTTTTGCCTGACAATTTTTTTAATTTTTATTTTGTATTTAATGTATATATACGGTTCTATTTAAGAAAAGTGATTGATATTTTTTTATACCAAAAACTTATTTATAAAAAAAATATTTGTTAAAAATTAATAATTAAGTCAAAATAACATATATTAAAAACATGGAAATTAATAAAATATTATATTGTTTTGTTTAGGGGGATTTTTTTAAAATTATTCATTTTATTTTTTAATGAAATATTAAAAAATTATGCTAAGGAACCTATTGAAGAAAATGATCTCATCGTTTAAAATAATAAAATTTTGATTTGTTGAACAAAATAGCAAAACCAAGTAGATGCATTATCCTGGAGATATTATTATCTTACTAAAAAATAACAATAATATAATGTATTATGTACAAAAATATAATCAACAAAATTTAAAATTTGTGATGTTCATGAAATATAGTTGAATTAAATGAATAGTGATGTGATTCTAAAGAATTTTAATATCTTCAAGATCTTTGATTTATCATTTATAAATAATGATATTTGTTATCCCTTAATTTATAGCTTCCACAACATTTACAAGACTAATGAGATCCAATTTCATCTGGTTCAAAATGAGAATTATTGGTATACTCATATGAGATCAAATTTCATATTTAACTCCCACATGCAACATTAGAAATCATAACAACCAACTACTAATCGGATTCATAATGAGATGGAGTCAATTTCAAATAAGTCAAGTTGAAATGATAATAATAGAAAGAATAGTCAATATATAGATAATACAAGTTAATATGTTTAATTCTTTTTATTTACTCATTTTCACATTATATATCATACAATCAATTTTTTAAGTTCAATTAATACATATTCAATTTACTCATTTTTTTAAAAAAAATTTCACATTATATATATATATATATATATATATATATATATATATATTTGTCATAACTTTTTTTTTATATAGCTAATTAATAAAAAATATCAATCACTTTTGTTAAATAAAATTATATACATATAATAAATATAAAACAAAACTTTTTAAAAAAATTGTCATACATTAAAATGTCACAACTTAACTCTTAATTAAAAAAAGTAACCAATATCTAATTATACTAAACAAATTCATGACTTCACTACAATAACAAAATCGTGTTTTGATAACACAAACTTCCTTAAAATAAAATTGTCTATTCCAATATCATACACTCAAGATAGCACAACTTTAGTAAAATGTATTATACAAGTTATAGATGGCAAAATCAATAGTAGTGGAGCAAGAATGATAGCACATGGCATTATATTGGTTAAAAAAAATTGTACAGATTTTGACACATGATGCCAGCTTCTTCAATCTAGGGCTTTATTTCGAGATAAAAAGCAGTTTATTAATAATTTTGGTGAACATAGCTGGTTGAGAACATTAACCCAAAAACGTTTTGAATGCTCCAACTTCAAAATAAAGCAAATGTATTTGGTGTGCATTAATTACGATATAAATAATGAAATGTCAGTACAACTACTTGTAGGCCGGATGAACTACAAGTACATCTAATTCTTAAAATTATATCATTTTAAAAGAGCTTTTAACTTGCAAAACTCATAATTATTTGAATCAGTTTAATGATTTTAAACACAGTAAGAAATGCTACACAACGAACTGAATAATAGAATGGGTGGTACGTAATTTGTAAAGATGCATCTGGTTTGAATGATATAGAAACAAAATTATTATAAATTATTGTATAATGATAAACGTCAATCACAGTCCCTATATAAAAATCGGGTGACAACCAATGACTAACCAATGATCAGAACCAAACATTGTATATGACCACATGGATGATCAGAACCAATGTCTATTTTCCCTGACATTCTTAGTAAAATGTCCATCTACTTTCTTCCTTCTGCACACTTCGCCTCATAAATACCAACAGGTCAGTTTTCTGTCAAAAGCTGTGGAACATTTTTGGACCCGTAGACAGTGAAAACAAATCCTACCGAAACATGTGACCTGAAAAATACAGCATCGTCATAAAACTTCAGATCACACACCCCACATCACAAAAATAAGTGAAACTTTGCTCTCGGTATTTTTAAAAAAGCTAACAAGCTACAGCAAACTAAATCAGAGAGACATGTATCATGCAGACAAGAATATCAAGTTGTCGCTTTGATGTTCAAGGAAATTTTTTTAGATAGTTGATACACATCACATCATTGTACGCTAGTGTCACATAAACTTGTCAGGCCATATATAGTAGAAGGATTCCATAGAAATTCAACATGAAGTAACTAGTTTCCCATTTGAATCAAAAGCAACTTATTTTTTTCTCCCATCCCTCGTTTGGACTTTATGAGCATAATTTAAACAAAGAAAGATAGCAAAACATTATTTATTAAACTGCTTCAAAAACAAACTTTAGTCAAAATAAATATGTTTTGAACTAGTTCAAATTAATATGGATTTACATCTTTGTTTAAACAATTCAGAGCTCGTTTTCTACTTTTCCTAACACCACCATGTTTGCTGCATTCTCACAGCAGTTTAGGAGCTTCACTTGGTTCTCAATGCCAAAACTGAAGCAGCAAACCCCTTTGTATCCCCCACGGCCACCCCAAAAAAAGAGGAAGCATTGTCACAAAAAACCGAAGATTCCACATTTTACAGTGACCAAATGAGTGAGGAAAATATGATTCACTTACATTGACAAGTACGTATCCACAAAAGAGGAACTAGAATTCATCTACAATGTTAATACCAGCACCCTTGTCCCAGTCCTCTGGAGGAGCAACATCTGCCATAATCTTTTCCTGGCCACGCCAAAGAACCTGGGAACAGTATTCCAGCATTGGCTTGGTCAGCAATGCATGTTCAAGAGAATATACTAGACAACCCATTCACACTACATAAATAAGCACTTACTCTGTCAATGACCCCAAATTCCTTAGCCTTTGTTGCATCCATATAATATGGCCTCCTCATCACATTAGCAACTGTTTCCTCTGACTGGTAATTTAGAAAAAACGCAAATAACAGAAATATAAGATTTGACCTCATCTTTCTTGAATATGTATGACATTCACTACCTGTGCATGATACTCACATTTCCTGTGTGTTTGGCCAGTAGTTTAACCAGATTGTTTCTGTTAATTATCACCTGCAAAATAAAACGATTGTAAATAAACAGATTTAAAGATAAAATTAGACATTGTTTAGGGTTAAAATAAAAAAATCAAAGAGAAAGAAAGGAGGGGAAAATAAGATGTTCTGATTCACAGTTATATAAAATGAAGAATTGCTCTCAAAGATATGGCCGAATATGTGACTATGAATTTCATCAAGATATTACATTTAAAATTTGAGTGAAGGTAAAGTATTAAATCGTAAACTAGAAAGGCACTCTAAAACTCATCGAAACTAGGTTTAAAAAGAAAGAAAAATTGCAAAAAAATTTGGGGCAAATCTGCAACCAAGGAATTTCATCAAGAGGTTGTATTTAAAATATGGAAGTTATATGAGTCTCTTGAATTCTAATTGGACGTACTATAAAAGCTTCAGCATGAATAAAGCATTCTATTGAAACTTCTTTTCACGAGAAAAATAGTTAGGCAGTATTACAAGCTGATTGCCAAACAACCATAACCATTTGAGGAACAAAGTTTTTTGTCATTCCTAATGATAAAAACTCCAATATAGAAAAAGCAATGTAGGCTAACCTCCTTTGCACGAATAAGAACATCACTTGCAGGCATCAACCCAGAAGATGGGATACGAGGCTGCTGAATCATAGCTGAAACAGATATCAATAGACAACTATTACATCTACAAGGAATTAAAGGAACAAAGCTACAAAGTTAAATCCCAACTTTACCTTTAGCATGTGGCATCATAAAGCGTTTACCCGGAGTCCCTGCTGAAAGTAGCAAACAGGCTTGACCTATGGCAGCTCCAACAGCCACTGTGTGTATCTGCTCAGGATGCCAAAGCCAAATACACGACAAAAGATATATTCAAAATCTTAGTGAAAAGAAAGAAAAAAAACAGCTCAGCAAGGTAGAATAAGAATGCATAATGCTTAGAAGAAAGGTAATTACCCTGCTGTCCATCATAATTGTTTAAAAATAAGTTACTCTGATTAAGTCATAAACATTAATGCCAGGTCATATACCAATAAAACTTAAAGTGGGGTATACAAGGAATTGCCACCATGCTACCAGTAGCAAAAGGTATCCATAAAACACCCAAAAGTTAATACCATGATTTCCCAATCATTATTCAAGTATTCCAGAAACCCAAGGCAACCCACAATCTGTTCGCGTCATTACTATCAAATACCATCACTAATAGAACTCAACGAGGCACACAAGTAGATAATCAATAAAAGCAAACAAACCTCGTTCTTTAACTGCATCATTGAATCATAAATGGCAAAACCTTCTGTCTCCATGCCTACCTGAACGCAAGAACTCAAAATGTATGAGGATAAAAAAGGAGAAAGGCAGACAGTCAGCTTTACAGATTATCTTAAACCACAGATAACAAAAGCACATGAAAAAAGAGCCCATGGTACATCAAACATTTCATATAAACAGCAAGGCAGAAGCAAATTACCGTTTCACCATCATCTCGAGTAGTCCCAGTGGAATTTATGTAAATATAAATTGGCTCTTTAGGATCCATATACTGCAAGTACATCAATTCCGCAACAACAAGCTCTGTGACAGCCGGAACCAACTGAAACGCAGAAAGAGTCATATAAGGTTGTACAAATTACAACAGTAAAATATTAACTAGAACCAAATGCAAGAGCACAAAAATCAAAGCACCACTGAACACTTACAGGCATCCCAATGTAAATAATTCTACCATTGAGAAGCAGCGAAGGCAGGTCCGGCGGCGGCCTTGTGGGCCGATGTTCATTGTACGAAACAGACCTTTCAACCTAATTCAAACCACACAATTGTTCTAGTTACACCAACAGATAAGCAAAGAGTATCATCCTATACATAAACCAATTACAACGAGTACTTCTACAAATTCCCACATATTAGCTTCTGTAGGAGATATTTTTTAACCTGTGCATAAGTTCAAATTTATTTCACTTTTTCCTTCTCATTTCCTTCTCATATTACATCTATATATCTAAAAATTTAACAAACACGACTTCTCAAAAAACAAAATTAGAGCATTCAACTTCTTTCACCGCATGTTTAACTAATTCTAATAAAAAAAGCTGGGACACTAAATTCTAATTTCAAAACGTTTCACAAAGTAGTAAGTAGCACGTTATGTAACCAAAAAACCTAACCAAACCCAGTATAGACACAGCAGTGAAAGAAAGTGGTAATGAATATATAATTACTTGAGCGGGAGTAGCCATGAGTGTGGGGGAATAAAAGATGTCGAGAAAAGGGGGGGTGTCGGAATTCCGGGGAGGGTTAAGGAACGTTTCGGGGGAAGAGGCGGCGACGGAGGCGAGCTTGGAAAGAAATGGGTCTTTAGGGTTGAGAGGAGGCATTGGAATTTTGGCTGTGTTGGTGGCGGCGTTAATGGAGCAACGAGTTCTCTGATTCCTGCATCTCCTTGTGGAAGATTGTGAGAAGGTGAGCATGGGAACACGCAAATACGCAGCCATCATGGTTCCACCTATCATACTGTGCAACACTTCAACCAGGTTTCAACCAGAAATATGGATTAGCACATAAGGAGTGAACCGTCACTGTAGCGTGTGTGATGTAATATACAAATCTGTTTTTTTCTTTTACGGAAAATATCAAATCTGTTTTTATCTTTTAAGGAAAATATCAAATCTGTTTATGTTTTATTTTATTAGTTTAAAAAAAATCATTTTTTTCATTTTCGTTTTTTTTTTTTCACAACTTCGTCCTTGTAAATTTGCAATTCCACTTTATTACTATTTATGTAATTATAAAAAACATGATATGCTTTTTATGTAATTTCGATTTTAGTTCATTTAGATATATTTAATTTAATAGGATGAATCGAAATTGGTATAATAGTTAAGCACTGAAACCCTCTAAATTGATGTTCAAAAGAAATATTTATATTTTTTTTTATGTCTCTTTAGATAGAAATATTAACATTTTTTATGTTTTTTTTCAACTTCTCTCAATTTTTTTTTATTATATCTTAACTGTCCAATGACATTTCAATTCAAAATTTTATTTGAATTATTTTTTTCAAATAAATGTAGTGCACTCTTAAATAAAATATCTTGTATAATATCTAATTTAGATATTAATTTTAAAACTTTCATAATGTCATGTTTTGATAGGAGTCTTTTACAAAATTCAAATCTTAAATTCAAAGACTCAGGGTATTAGAAATGTTATTAGTCGTAAATTTCAAATCGTGACGGAAAAAATAAATTAACTTTTAGTTTTAGTTATAATATATATATATATGTATATATATATATTATGTATGTATTTTTCTAGACACTGAAATTTGCATAGGAGCTCATAATTAATTTAGTAGAAATATTTTTTTAGTATAATAAAGATTAAAATTATAAATTATATGTATATAAATTAAAATATTAACTATTTAATTAATTGTTTTAAATTTCATCATTCTTTAAACTTTTTTTCTATTTTTTTATTTTTTTCTAGTTTTTTTAAGCTTACTCTTATCCCTTTTCTATGTTATATCTCTGATAAGACTATGATGAATTTTGACTGATAAAAATTTCATTAAAAGTAAGTTTTATTTTTCTCTCATATATCAAACTCTTTTTTTCTTGTTCCAATTGTATGTGTAGAATTTTATCATCTCATGTGAATATTGCTACTGGATTGTCCTCATACAAGAATAATTTTTTTATTTTATAATTATAAAAACATTAATTGTTATACCATGACATCAATCTTGTGTATATGACTATATAAATATGTATTTGTGAATGAACATTTTACCAAATAAAAAAACATTGTATATAAGTACATTTATGAACTTTGGGTATTTATAAGAGTTGGAAGAAGATTCGAGTGTATTTATAAAATTAGCTTTAATTGTTTAACAAACGAAATTTACTCATTATTTATCCAAATAAAAATTTGTTAGACAAATTGAACTATAATAAAATCTTCATAATTTTCTTTTTATAAAAATTTTCAAACATCACTATGTATTATTAGGATAGTTTGAATCTGCCATATATTATATATAATTGTGTAGACTAGTTACATCTAATATACAATAAAAAACATTTATGTCTAACAAGACTTAATAGTGAAAAATCTTGATTTAATAGAATTATACATAGTTTTTAATAATTGTATTTTAAAAATTAAATATGAATTTTGAAAATACTAGCAGATGTTACCATTGTCAAACTCATAGGTTAACTCCGAGTAATATAAACATTTCTAATAATTTTTGGTTTACAAACAACTAATTTGCGTACAAAAATTGGAGTGACTTGAATTACATATATTTTATTGTTTCACGTATTTAAATGTGTCAATAATTAAAAGATAAAATGTATGTTCTAATATGAAAAATATTCTAAAATCACATGTAGGTTTTGTAAAATAAAATACAGACTGCAAAAATATTGTTGTAATCAAGTGAGGTACTCTCTCATAATAAAATTATAGAAGTAAAAAATATTCGTGTGTAATTTATTTATATAGATATTTATCTGTATTTGTATACATATTTTATTTTACGTATCATTTCCAAAAGTTCCATGTCCAAAATATTCACAAGATAGGTATAAAGATGTTGTCACGATAATTGCAATCATGAAGGCTTTTTTCATGGTTTAATTTTTGTTGAGGAGTGGACTCTAGAGTGTCATTTGTTAAAAAAAATTTAATACTTTGTTTAGGTACTGGTAGGAAAAAATTCAAAACCTTATAACACATTAATCACGCATCATTTATATCATCAATAATTGCAACAACAAATTATGTAAGATAGTGTTTCATCCGTCAAACAATTTTTTTTATATAAGATATTTTTAAGATTTGACGAAACATGTATTAAATCAGACAATACAACGCAACTAACATTGTACCACTTAAACATATATGTGCGTGCAGGCACATTTATTCTTTAGATGTAGGAAATGTCCACTATCTTTGTTTTTCAAAGATATTCGTTAAAGGTGCTAGCAAAGTCAACATCAAATAGTCCCTTGAAAAAAAAAACTTAAGTTATTTTCTTCACCAACCTCATTACAAGAATTTTTTTTATTTACATTATTACGTACGAATTTCAATATGTAAACAAACATTATAATCGTCGAAAGATGTTATCCTCTTCAACTCTTCTGCATTAGCTTGAAGTGACTATTCAAATACTCATTAAGCTAGGAGTGCGTGGGAATCAAGAATACGTAAGGGAGTAGTCAGGAGTGCCTAAATGCCCAAAGAATACTCATTAAATCAGGAGTTGTTGGAGTCAAAAGTACTCAAGAGAGTAGCCAAGAGTGGTCATTGGCCCGAAAAATACTCGTTAAGCCAGAAGTCTTTGGATTCAAGAATACTTAAAGGAGTAACTAGGAGCCTAAGGAATACTCATTAAGCTAAAACTAGTCGGAATCAAGAATACTCAAGGGAGTAGTCAGAAGTGGCTAAATGTCCAAAGAATACTCATAAAGTCAGGAATGGTTGAAGTCAAGAGTACTTAAAGAGAGTAGCCAAGAGTGGTCATGTGCCCAAAAAATACTTGTTAAGTCAGAAGTCGTTGGATTCAAGAGTACTTAAAGTAGTAACTAGGAGCCTAAGGAATACTTATTAAGCCAAAACTAGTCAGAATCAAGAATACTCAAGGGAGTAGTCAGGAGTGGCTAGATGCCCAAAGAATACTCATTAAGTCAGGAGGGATTGGAGTCAAGAGTACTCAAGAGAGTAGCAAGGAGTGTTCATGTGCCTGAAAAATACCTGTTATGCCAAAAGTCGTTGGATTCAAGAATACTTAAAGGAGTAACTAGGAGCCTAAAGAATACTCATTAAGCCAAAACTTGTCAGAATCAAGAATACTCACGGGAGTAGCCAGGACTGAATATGTTCCTAAAGAATATTCGATTAAGCCAAGAGCAACTAGATTCAATAATACTCAAGAGATTAAAGGTGGCTATAAGGCTAAAGAAATATTCAAGGAAACAAGAATAAATGACTACAAACCCAAAGAATACTTCATTACTTTACAACAATAGTGTGCCTAGTGGAAAATCAATCTAATTGATTGAGAACTAGATGTAAATTATTGGGAAGACAAAATATTAAAACATATCAACACCTAATTTCATTTGTACAATAATATAAAATATTAAACACCATCGATCTCCATCACTTTTGTCACCAATAATCCACAGATTCACCTCAACCAATAATCTCCAAAAACCTATGGTCTCCTCTAAGATTAAACCAAGAATCCCCAAAAACCTATTCTCTCTTAACCCCACTCAACCGCACATCTTACCCATCCTATAAACCATTTAACTATTCTTATAAGTATATGTAAACAAGTACAATAAGTCCATGTTAATTGATATTTAACTTAAGCTTCATAAAAATTGCAACATATCCCGAGTGAAATCTTGTTTTTTATCAGTGCATCAAGTGAAATTGTGGACATTTGTTTTGTTGATTCATATTTGATATACTGGTTTATATAAGAAATTCATATTTTATATGTATGCATCAAATTCTTATTATTTCTATTATTTATTTCCTCATTTGTCATTTGTATTTGGGTACCTTATACCTTGCTCTAAGCAAAGCACATATTTTTCCTAAAGTAACTATTATTCCTCTTTATTACTTCATACCTTTAACCTTGGAGGTAGTCTTGGAGCCAGCATAGTTCTTCTTAATTATTCTGCTTAAATTTCATTAACTGTCTTTTCAAATTTAGTTTACTGAAAGCTATTTTTATTATTGTTAATTTTTTATTAATCCTGGAAGCATCATATGCTGAATTTGCCATCAAAATTCACATTTGTCTTGTTTATCTCACTTTGTATTTCACTTAAGGTCCAAATTTTATTTTGCAGATCATATATGTCAATCTATAGAAGTAAATATACAAAACAGTGCATTATAAATAACTACTATTATTTCAAGAGAAGAATTAAAATATCACTACAGTTTTCCAACGAGATACATAATACACAGACCTCAGTTAAACACACTAAGCTACTTGAAAAGTAGTCATTAAATGTTCCTATTTCCAACAAGATAAGATGTTGACCCTCTTATGAAATATACATCTCACATATTTATTTTCTATTTTTATGTTGACTCCTTCACATAATATTCCTAATATTCTGGTTTTATAGAGTTGTTTGTTTTATATTTGTTGTAACCTCTTGGGGTTACTTATTTTAATTAGGCTAATAATGGTCAATGGTGTTATTGATTGGTTTCTGAAATAGTATACTGGTATGGACTAAACGGTTAATATCACAACTCACTTCTACAATCGAGCCGATCGACTCCCATGTGTTCGTGCGGGTGGACTGATATATCATGTCCAATAAAGTAAGCTCATTAAAATAATATAAATAGCGCATATTTCAATAACAAGATACGTCATTAATTACGGTACACCTTCGAGTGCCGAACGCCCTTTGTTGACTTGAGCGTTGGAGTGCCTTCTCCAGATACCTCCATTCGGCATTTTCCTCATAGGCTGAGCGATTAGGCGACCAAAACCTAAAAGAGTAGCATAAAGACGGAAAAAGTAGGTTGAAGTGCGAGTTGACCGACCAATAGGAGAGAGAAGACTAAGTGAGTCAACGGTTCTCTAAGCCCCAAGTAGATAGAAACAAGAAACAACTTTTTGAAATCTGGTTTTTCCAAATTTGGAAGGGCCATTATCTGTAACTGATTGGTGTAAAGGACGTTATCCATTGGTTCATAAACATTGTTAATGGAGTTTCTGTTGAATCGAGCAATAATGAATGTAGGGATTCTTCAGAACCAATGAGTCCATCCCAAGCATCTATTGGTGGATCTTCCAGTATTAAGGGTAGAAGTTTGTGTTTACACTAGTGATAGGAGTTTTTAGTTTTTTTTTCATGACATACTTTTTCTCCTTTTAATTCTAGATGTGTCTTTTAAAATCAAAACAAATCGAAATAAAAAATAAACAATGAAAATGTGTCTATTTGTTATACAAATGTAGATGTTCATAACATATACGTATCAACTGTTTCTTTCTGTAGACAGTTAATATCTGATCAACTACCTATATTGTTTTAAACTTTAAATTAAAAATAATTAAACTTAATTTTAAAATCATATTCAAAATATGAAAATTTGCATTCCACAACTGAAGATGACACCAGAGTTGCAGGAGAAGGAGAAGTACTGATAAATCCGCGATAAATGTACTAAAATTTTGAAAATATAATTTTGAAAAGGCTTAAAAGAAGAATGGAAAATCAATAAAAATTAAAAGTGATTAAAATTATTACTTTTTAATTGATTCGAATTATTTTTTGAAACGTTTGATTTGCGATTTAACACTTTGGAATGGATAGTAATTGAACCATTAATTATTTAAATATTGTTATTTATTTGTTATTTTATTTTATATATGAGAGTGATCTATGTGAGAAGAAACTTAATATGTTTAAATACATCTTGTTTTTTTAACCTTAAACACGACTTCATATTTTATTTTTAATTCACTTTTTATGTAAAAAATAATTAATATGTGTAAAAAAATATTTAACATTATATATAACATGGAGAGAACGCTTTTTTAATTATATCAAAATAAATAACAAAAATTATTATGAGATAACATTATACTGTCATATATTAATAAGAAGACATATAATAAAATCGTAAAATTAATTCAAACCATAAATTAATTTGATTTTTATGTTAAAATCGAACTATATAAATTTTTATTTGATTCAAATATATTTTTAAAAAATTAAACCAAGCAGTACCATATTTCTTATATGGAGCCAAAACTAATAATCATAAATTCCAACCATAATTAATTATATTGAAATCTATACCTATATATATATATAAAAAAAATTCTATTTAACTATTTAATGGTTCTTAGTTTTATTTTATTTTATCTTTATTTCAATATTTAAATTTTATTATTGTTTTATGGGTGTTGCATATTTTTTTTTTAAAAACATATTAAATCAGTTATTAGAAACAATTTTAAATGTATAGTTGTTTTTTTTAATTTAATTTTCTGAAATATAATTTATTTTTTCAATTTTTTCAGATGATTACTGTTTTTCAATTTGAATTTTTGAATTTTATGGGATATAATACTTGTTTTGTTTACTCTTCCCTTTTCTCACTTTATTTCTCTCTTCTTCCTTCAATTTCTTAAAACTCTAATAACACAATTCTCATATTTTTCCTGTATCTCTCGGATCCACATAAATCTATATTTCATATAATAATAGTAAAAATAAAAAATGTTGACGCACTTTTCCTCTTAATTATAATAATATATTTTCTTTGCAAATTATCTCTTGAAACGCTTTCAATAATACAGAAAATTTGAAGTTAAAATTCTGTCTATTTTTTCTATTTTCACATTTTTTTTTCTCTCCTTTCAATATATATAAACAAAATTTGAATGAATCCAAACACTGATGAAGAAAAAGTAGAATGATCCAAAATTTCCAATCATTCCTTGTAATAATAATACTGTTCTTAAATAATAAAACATCATGATTTTTATGTTTAAAAATCGATAAATATATTTTCATTTGAAATTCATTTATTAAATAATGTGAAAAAGATCTACTTATTTGACAATATACTAAAACAATTAGTGAGGCATTACTTGACATATTCAATATCTAATTCTAACAACTTATTTAAGAAAAAAGCAAAGTATTTTTTTTTTTAACTTGACAAAGCAAAAAGGGGAGATGATGATGATTCATAGAATAATGACCTTTTAAGGGCTCGTCGTGATTATCACAAATTGTTTCTGAAGTTAAGTAGAGTAGGAGAAATGTTACCAAACAGAAGATACATTTTTTCTGCTATCAATTGAAAATAATTAAGAAAAAATGTGGGTCATGTCACGTAGTGTTCATTAGAAGTTAGGTTTGTGAGAAGTGACAAAATAATGAAAAGGAAAATCATTGCCAAAACATTGACCTTCCACATTAAACCGTGCCAGCACTTTATACCAATTCTTGTGGTCCCCAAACCATGATGAATGGAATCTCTCGTTTTAATTATACACAATTAAAACCGATCAAAATCTTACTGCATACTACTTGCTAGTAGTAATAATATTTTTTGAAAAAATCAACCTTCAATTTGGAGTGTTAGAACAATAGAATGTGATGGATAGAACCCATCTTCAACAACCCAACCATAAAAAATTATACAAAAGCTAGGGATTTGTACCTTTTTTTATATGTTATTGTACTAGCCATAAGAAATTATATAAAAACCAGGGATTTGTATTTTTTTTATGTTATTGTTCTAGCTAAAAAGATGTTTTCCAACTAGGATGTCTTCCCAACTAGAAGATTTATTTTGGTCAGAAAGAATAATTTCCACTCGAGTTGTTCTTATCCTTGAGTTTGATTCATTCTCCTTCGTTATCTACTCCTGTTTCTAATTATATTTTGAAATGAATCTATATCCTACATATCTTGTAAATCTCCCAAATCACCACTTCCTCCTACTAAAAGTTTATTAATTCCAGAAATCGACATTAGAACCAGAACCATCTCTTCTCACTGTATAATTGGATGGACTTGGACTCAGTATTTTATAATACAAAAACTCCTTTGCCGGCAACTTGTTTTCTTGCCATTAATTTATCTATTGTCTCCTTCTTAAGAAAGAAGAACATGAACGATGAGTGATAATTCCATCAATATGACAAAATTAGGAATTACATTTGGTTTCATCTTAAGCTTGTACTGAAAGTCAATCAAATTTGCCAAAACTAAAAAGCTTGTACTTGGATTTTGAAATAAAATTCCGAAGCCCAACGAAATCTCATAGTAAAGCGTGTAAAATTCAATTAAAAAATTTCCACATCTGTGTATAGGCATGCGTGAAGAGTAATTAATAGAAATAAACCATAAAATAAATCTGTTTTTGCTTCATCAAAATTATGAACAGTGCAGAAAGTTGACCTAGTTATTTTGGCGAGTGAAAGTAAAAAATGAAAAATAGAAAAACTAAAGAATGTAAGAAGTAAATAGTAATTAATAGCAATAAAATGATGATGAATGAGTGACATTCACATTAATTATTTATCAGCAATAGGACAATACATAATAATAAACAAACATTGAATATCATCACCATGTGTACAACGAAACGCGAATACGAAACATTAAAAAAAAGGAAAAAAAAAAGAGAATAATAATTTAGCTTCTGCACCTGGTGATGGCGCTGCAGCCACGGCTGTAGGGGTTGGCCTGAGCGCCAGGCTGGCAATTGTAGTAGGAGGCGCCGCGGCGAGAGCAGGGCACAGTGTTCCTCTGGAGCGCACCGTAGCTTATGTACTTTGTGGTGGCTAAGATGCGCCGGCTGATCTCGCTGTCCAGCTGGAACTCTTCATCCATGGAGGGCATCCACATCATTTCCATGCCCAGCGCTCCCGCCTCCGCTGTCGGTGACGCAGATAGGACCAGAACGGTGGCGCAAATCGCCAGGAAGAGCCACGAACACGAGTTTGCCATTGATGTTTGTTTCTTCGTTTGCTGAGATTGTTCGCCTTGTTTTCGTTGATGGAATGAATGAACCTTCCGAGGAGCTCACGATAACAATGCTTCTCTCTGTCTCTTCCTTCTTGCTTTGGTTTTGCAGAGTAACGGCAGCATTATCAGCAACCAGTTTAAAAGACCCTCGCGTTCAACATTGACACTCGATTACCCTTTATTTACATTCCTGCCATTCCCGTAACAAAAATAAAATAAACATATTTGTAAATTTTGTGATTCATTGACTCTTGAGAGAAGTTCAATGCACCGAAGGTTTTCAAAATCATTTAAATGATGTGAAATCTAAATTTTTGTGATTTAATTAATTATATATAATTAATTATATACATATAATTAATTATATATATATATATATATATTCTCAAACGCGTTTGAAAGTTAGAGAATTATTCGCTCTGGTTCTACCTTTGGTCGGTCATTGTCACTCTGCGCTTTCTGTTTCTTCTTCCTTCTTTCGGTTGGCTGGTTCTACAGGCAAGGATGGTACCTGCAGAAGGCACTCCAACGCTCAAGTCAGTCAAGGTGTTAGAGTACTGTAGATAATGACCTACCTGATATTTGGAATTTGTGTTATTTATATTACCTTAATGAGTCTTTGTTGATGAACTGGATTAGAAGGTTGGTTCACGTTTAAAGTTGTGTTAAACAGCCATTAATCGTGGATTAACCTGTTGACTTAGTCAACCCATGACTCGTCGTTAAGGATTGACGGTCACATGTCATCACATGATCTTCTCATCGTGGTTGATTGATTGAGTGGTGAAGTTCCTGACCGAGTCACTGAGTCACCCGGTCGTATCTGTACAATATAATATATATATATATATATATATATATATATATATAATATTTGTAATAATTATTTTTAAAAATTTAAAAATTTCTTAATCGGTTTTATTAAACTCTAGGTTTATAACATCATTATTACCTTTATCTAAAAGCAACTTTTAGGAGTATATGTTTGAAAACATATGATAAAAAGAAAGTTCCACTTACATGCAGTAGTTATAAACACCGCATGCGACATATAAAACAGGTATTTCTTCTAACCACAACCATATTCTATGATCTGTGCATTAGTTTTATATTCACCTGCTACTCCAACAATCAATTTTCAAATGTTGTAAAGTATCTCTTTTAAGAATATATAATTTTAATGAATACCAGGTAAGGGTTTTCATTGATAGAGATAAAGTTTTGAAGACTTGTTCACTGCAATGCAATGATGGATAACAGCTAAGTTTCTCATGTAAGCCAAGAGAATAACTAACTAGTAATTGAATAATACAAGTGTGGCATTCAGAAGGTGGGAACAGAGTCAAGTAACAAATTTATTCCATTTCAGATTATGAGTGTCTCGTCTCTCGTGTTTTTCTCATTTGAAGTGTCCTATCAATGATTTTTTTTAATAATTATAACTTTTATTTTCTCAAATTTTGTGTGTTTATAGATTGCAAACTTAAATTTTGTAGAAGCTAAGGTACTTTGCTACCACCTAAAAGCTTGCAAACCATATTGGCCACAAATAACATATATTATCCAGGATGAGATTGCCTCAATGACAAATAACTAACTAAATTGATTAAACCTCATTCTAAGAAAGTTAATAGCTGAGATCGTGTTAAATATAAGAGTTCAACTCATTTTTGTAAATAATTTCATCAATATCATATACATGGTAACATTTATTACACTTAATTATACTTAATTATTAAAGACCGAATGTTAATCATAGACCATTAAAAGACCTTTGTCTAATACTCCTTTAACATTTCAATCCAAAACCAGATTCTCAAACATGTTAAAAAAATTTATATTCCCACACCAAATGCTCCAACCAATTTCTTCCATTCCCCATGCTACAATAGCACAAATTATTTCCAATTTCAATTTAAACACACTTCTGCATTGGGGTTAATTTCTCATGTATACTTTCAGAAACTGTTTTTTTATCTAAATAAGATTCTTCAAAATTTCCGATTATCAAACAATTTTACGATATAATTAACGAGAATGAAGATTGAAAATATCTAAAAATAGAATGTGACTTTTTTTATTATTAGTTCTTTTGTTTTAATCGTGATTGAGAAAATAAACCAAAATTTAAAATGTCTTGAAACATAAAATAAAAGAATTTATTATATTTATATGTTAACTTCAGCGCTTTCTTCTTCTTGGAGACAAGAACATTCACCTCCACTCCTAAGTTTGGTTTAATATTCGGCTATCCACAACACGTTATCTTTTCATATATATATAAAAATAGTGCGAATTTATAAATTGAAATATTTCAAAAACATGTTATAAGGTACTTTTGTCGAAATAAATGTATTAATTAATACAAAAGCTCTGTAACTGTACGTGATTTCAATCCCTAAATTTATCCACAAATTCCCTGTAATAACATTCTAATAGAATAATGTTTAAAATATAAAGTGAAAGTTTCAAAACGAAAATGGTGACTGGTGAGAATCATACCACTTCATCATCTCAACTTTTTTTCCACTTTAGAGGATCCTTTCCTTTCCCAACCCCCTTTGTCTGGCTTCATCCATTGAGATTGTTTATGCATTTTTTTTTTCTGTTCTATACCTCATTTTCAGTAAACAGGGATTAAAGATTTATAATGCACCATGCAATGTATAACAAATACTAGAAAAAAGAATAAAGAAACTCCTATTTGAACAAACTTTTAATTCATTAGTTGTAGTTTTCTTAGAATGTCCATTACTTTTGACAAAGTCACAAAAATTATATAGTATTTTTGTGTACAATGCAAAAAATATGTAATGACATTCAATCCTTTTCCCCTTTTGGGTGCTAACTTCCTATTTAGTTAATTAAGATTTAGAACATATCTATCTTTTACCTTTTATGTAATATTAATTTTTATTTATTAATTGTAAAATATCTTTATCTTTGATTTTAGAACTGTATCTTTATTTTTAGTCAATTTGAAATCAACAATAAGATGAGATAAATCAACAAAACAAAATAAGACTACACTGCCTCAATTACTCAAATATGGATATTGATTATGGTTTAACTTTATTTCACCAATTTTTATATTATGGTTATGGGAAATGGCCTTGGAAGTTATATCTATTGTATATAACACTCAGCCCCATCATTTTAACAGTTGTTTTGGTATTATATGTTAAAGAAAAGGAGGGAGAAAGGGTTGTTATTGGTTCAACTTCATTTTGGTTGAAAGTGTGTATGTTATTGGTTGAAGGAAGACATTAAGACAGAAGGTTAGCATCAAGTCACAAAGTTGTTTAGGCATAATGAGGAGTGATTGGAAGTGGTACCAAATCCAGCCCCTTTGTTGTCCTATGGTGGCTCCACCATGGTGCACTTAAGATTCAGAAAGTTTACCAGAAAAAACGACTACATACCAGTCTTTTATATTGCAACTCTGACCTGCACACACATAATTGAATTTTTCCCTCTATGATAGTACCGTGGATTCTGAAATTCAGTCCCAAGTATAATAGCATTACTGAGAAATACAGAGCACACCATATGTGTGCAGTGTAGAAAAATTGACAAGATTTTCAGCAATTTAAGTTCTTTGTAGTATAAGTCTTAAAAAATTAAAATAAAATTTAATTTAATTTTACAACTTATAAAATAATCTGACAATTTATACATATGAAACTACATATTTTTCTTAATTAACGTTAGATCAATATCTATTCATATACAATAATTTTATATGTTTTTTCTTTTTCATACACGTTCGTTTTTACATGCCCAACAATTTATTTATGCTAGTCCCACAAAAGAACAGAAAAATAGTGCTGGAGAAAAAAAGGTATGAGTCATAAAAGGGAGGAACACAGTATGAACAAAATGTGTTTGGGTTGACAGCAATTTTTGAAAGCGACATGAAGATGTAATGCTGATGGGAAAATAGGTTTTATTGGCATTGTGACAGCAATAGTGTGATGATTTTTTTGAAAGGGGCATGAAGAGTTATTTGGTATTTATTTAATAGAGAAGCAGATGTAGATGGAGAATAGTTAGTGAAGAATAAAAAGTGAAATCTGAGAAGTGGAAAGAGAGAAAGAGAAGAGTGGTTGGGAGAAGAGGGATTGGGACCCGCACACATCTCTCTGGCAGAGGGTGTTTACGCGTTCCAAAGCTACCAGCTGCCATATCATGAAATCAAGAAATCAAATGCTCTAAGTAATGTTTTTTTCTTTCGTCAATCATCAATGCTTATTTTATTTCAGGGAAACGTCACCTCTAATCACTAATTATACTATTTTTTTTTATCACACTCGCTCGAAGGAGACAGGGAGGGACGCCAATAATTTGCAGTCAAACTTTCACTATTCATTTTGCTTTCAAATTAAACAGTATTTCTGTTTCCTGTACATCATAGAATTGATATTTTCGATTGTTAAGATTTTAAAATGACTTCTCAAACTAAGGATGTTCACTTAAATTAGGGAAACAAAAGTATTTAACTCCCCTAAATTTTACCTATTTTATAAATTTATTGAGGTATAGTATATATAGCTAACCTTAACCCTGTGTTTGGATCCGGTGCCACATATGGAAGAGCGGGGAATCATGGTGTGTGTTAATTTGGGTATCCCTGCAAGCAAAGAAGAATATCTTAGAAGAAAAATCATACTTTAAGATTAAAGTTTCTGCACGTCCATATAGAATTTTTAGAATTCTAAGCTTACATTTCAAAATAACTCATTTCGAGATAAATTGGGCGTGCTCCTGAAAATTTATCAAGTGCAAGAATAAACACCCTATACCTTAATATACATGTTATAACACTAACTAAAAGAAAGTCACCACAATGTGCCCAAATAGGATATTATTACTCAAAATGTCTCATTTCTGTCCTACAAAAATCCCATTCAGTCTTAGCTCCTACATATTCACAGAACAGGGAACCATTTCATGAACAGTATTATTCTTATGTCAACTGTGTGCATGTATCTTATCAAACTCGTAACTCGGAGGCGATCGGAGAGGGAAAAAAAAATCGTAACTCGGAGATCGTAACTCGACTTGAAAGAGTTATTATTTGAGTTTATATATAAGATAATTCATGAAACGGTCCAAATATATCATTTTGATAAGCTATGATTTTTATTTAGGATAAGAAAATGTGTTGGAGAAGAAAATAATTGTAATTTTTTAAATGGGCCCAAAAAACCTAATTTTGAGTAAGCTGTGAATTTTATTTAGGGTTTCAGAGAGTAAACTGTGAATTTTATTTAGGGTTCCAACTGCACATAACAGAGCACATTCCATATTTAAATTTTGAATTAGGTTTTATTAAGTTAAAATTAAAATGGGCCTTAGGCCCAAAATTATGTCTCTTAAAATTTAGGCGCATCTCTTCCTTCCTTATGCGCGGCGGCGCCGCCACAGCTCCTTCTTCATGTTACGTCGACGTCACAACATGCGTTTTGCGGTGGTGCGCGAAGGCGGCAGCGAGCACGAGCGGCGCATTAGGGTTATTTTTGGACCGCGTCATTGATGACTTTTTACGGCAAGTGCACCGCGTTTGTCAGAAGTAATAATTGTCCCTAAGGACGAATATCGATCCCACAAGGAACAATGAATTATCGAGTACAATAATCGCTAAATATAAAAATAGAACAATTAAAAAAGTTTTGAATTAATTGTGTTGGCACTGATCAATAAGAAAACAGACAAAGAATTAGTTTCATCTCTCTCATTCTCAAGTATTTTGATTAGCATGTCAATATTAAGTTCTTTGATTGAAATTGATGCCCGTATAAAAATCATTTATATCGATTCCTCGCATATAAAATCCTTAAG
>Ga0123342_1003483_pt1 | contig 25214 bp, 10 predicted proteins | sample Turbeawhitnodule_FD_89960 | JGI IMG/M metagenome (GOLD analysis project Ga0123342, IMG submission 89960) | Root nodule microbial communities of legume samples collected from Mexico - Turtle bean Mexico white nodule | ecosystem: Host-associated > Plants > Roots > Nodule | place: Mexico: Nepantla... | reverse complement strand
TGATTGGAAGGCTTATGTATCTCACTAATACCCGACCTGACATAACATTTTTTGTGCAACAACTTTCTCAGTTTCTTGCTAAGCCTACAATTGTTCACTATAATGCAGCGATTAGAATTCTCATATATATCAAAGGGGCTCAAAGTCTTGGTCTATTTTTCTCTTCCACTACTTTTGTTCATCTCAAAGCCTTTTGTGATAGTGATTGGGGCACCTGTAGTGATTCAATACAATCAGTGACTGGTTTTAGTGTGTATCTTGGGAATTCTGACATATCTTGGAAATCAAAGAAGCAAGGAACAATATCAAAGAGTTCTTGTGAAGTTGAATACAGGGGCAATGACCACTGTTACATGTGAAATTCAATGGCTAACTTATCTTCTTTAAGATTTCAAAGTTCCTTTTGAGCAACCATCTATTTTATACTGTAACAATGACTCAGCAAGATACATTGTAGCAAATTCAATATTTCACGAACGTACAAAACATATAGAAATAGATTGTCACGTGGTAAGGGAAAAATTAAAGAAGGGTCTCATCCATTTGCTTCCCATTTCCACCACAGAGCAACTAACTGATATTTATACCAAAGCTTTAAGTCCTCAATCTTTTAAGAATATTTGTTCCAAGTTGGGTCTCATCAATATTTGCTCTCCAGCTTGTGGCGGGGTATTAAAGGATATGTATACCATAGTTACAAAAGGATACTAATATTAATTGGGAGTCTTTTCTAATTATCACGTTGTTTCTCTTTATAGAGAAGAATAATTGGGTGTCTTTTCTAATTATTAGTTATTTCTCTTTATAGAGGGGAATAACCTTTATTTGATCTTTGTGTGTGTTATGATTCTAGTATTTAATTATTGATTATTTCCTTCTTTAGTTAAACCCTAGAACGAATGTACTACTTGTATATATTCAGACCATTTGTTTTGATTTGAATAATAAGAAAGAAGAGATATTCATTCTCATATCATTTGTCTTCAGTTTACTCTTTTGTTCATCTCTTTTTTCCCTTTTGTTCATCTCTGTTCTATTTTGTAATATTTAGAAATAAAAATCAGAAAAATAGTATCTTGTCAACAAATTTACTCTTACCCCAACTAAAAAAAGCTGGGTAGTGTCTCCAAAACTTACACACACCAAAACTAAAGACATATGTATACTTATAAATGTCACAAAACATCGTAGCTCCTCTAGCGGTTCATCTATATATAACATGCCACAAACCATCAATTACCTTCTAGATCTAGTTTTGCTTTTAATGGAGTTTAAACAAGTTAAGGGACTAAACTTCAGCTAGTGTATCTAAACCCAACAAAACTTACCTTACCAGATAACCATGATCAAACTCTAAGTTTGGCAAGTGCAAAAATTTTAAGTGGGTTTAGTATGGCATTCTTGAACACGATCTGATTTATTTACTTTCAAATTTTTGCTACTATAGCCACACACATAAAGCTCAAGTCTTGTTTTTAGCTTCTTTCAACATGCATATAGAAAATTGATAAAAGTGGTTCTTTGGTTCAAAGTGCATTATTGTGACATCTCCAATCCAATTAATGCATTTATTCCATAGGATAAGAGAAACCGAACAACCTATAAAGAGATTATTAACATATTTTAATTATTTCCCACAAAGACACACATTCCATTACAATCTAAATATAATATGAATGTGTATTTGTTTGACAAGTTTAACTCTGTTTTGTTGACTTTTCACATAAAAATAGAGAAAACTCATTATTAAAAAATGGTATCAATTTATTCATTTTTTTAATTTAAAATTTTTGTTGTTTTATATTAAATTTATGATTCAACTTTAGCTTATCATTTAATGTACCATTAATTACATTAATCTTTTTTCACTTGATCAATAAGTACACATAAATCTTCATGTTCTTTAGGTGGACACTTGAACACTTGATTGTGGATTTAATTTATATGTTTTCATATTATGGACTTTGATATCAACATACTTGTCAACATTTTGTGAAAAATAAGAAATGAGATTTTTTTTTAATGGGTATTAATCAAATAAAAAAAAATGTTTTTAGAATAGATAAAGCAACACATTTCAGACAAAAGTGGAATGCATCATCAAGTTTTACTACAATATTTACAAAATAGATCTAAAAGTTTGATCAATTTAAGTTGCATGAAGAGTAATGTTTTGTTTGGATTAGAAAATGAAAATGAGGGAGTGGATTTGAGATGATTTAAAGGAAAAGTATAAAGAAAGTTAGGATATTTGGATTAAGTAAATAGAGTGAAAAGTGTGGAAAAAAATTATAAAAGTTTGTAAATGATGTGATGAGTGTGATTGAAATTATATATTTTTTAATTGATAAAAATGTAAGTTTATATATTTACCTTTATATTTAAAAATAGTTAAAAAATTAATTTGATATATTTATTTATAAATTATAATTATTTTTAATTAAAATATTATTTAAACATTTATAATTATAAATATTTGATAAAGACTTATTTTTATATTAAATAACGTTATTATTTTATCTTTATTTTTTAATTAATATAATTATTATATAATTTTATTTTTTAATTATTTAAAAATATATTTATTTTTATTATTATTTATATTTATAATTTATTATATATAATATGATTAATTTTTTTATAATATTTTTTTTTTAATTTTGATTATATTTTCTATATTTAAATTATAATTCTATTTTAAATAAAAATAAAAATAATTTAAGTTTAAAATATAAAAAAAAATTAAGTATATATATAACTTTATTTGCACAGTTTTAAATTAAAAAAAAAAATCGATTTGCACAAAATAAATTTTTCGCTTTTTCTGCCAGAAAATAAACGCATACTAAACATCTTTAGTATTTATGATAGATTCTTGAAGAATTACATCACATAAAGTGATTGGTATATTTCAAAAATATTTCACACTATGGAAGGGAATGTCACTATGGAAAATCGAATAAAAATTATAGTTCCTGATATAGATTCCAGTGAAAAAAGTGTTCCTGAAACAAATGTTCTTATGTATGATAGATGGAAGAGTGATTCAAAAACATTATTATTTTTTTAATTTTTTAATGCATAAAGTTAACATAACTGTCATCTATCTCTCATAAATTTGACTAAACATGCACAATCACCATATATAAAATTAAAAGCAGATAATTTATTTAATTATGTTTATAACCTGACAACTTTATATGAAACTCTAGCTGATGTACTATAATGCAAGTAACTTTAAATTATCTACAAAGAATTTCTCCTATATATCCTATTCACTAATGTCTTGAAAATAAAAATGAATTTCAAAATAATATAATATATATATATATATATTATTTATAACAATAAATTATTGTTAATTTATTTTATTTCTTTTAAATGAATTTTTTTTATTTTTTTATTTTTTACCTCCCTCCCTATTTGTGTTTTCTTTCTTTGAGATTGAAGTATAAGTTTTAAACTCTATCCCTTCTTTTTAACATTTTGTTAACACCGACTTCGTAAATTAAGATTCACGAATTATAAACTTTACTGAAAATAAAACACATCTTAGACTTTTGATCTTAAATGATTTACAATAAATTTGCATCCTAGATTAACGGGCTAAGTAAAGCAGATTTACGATAACTAATGTTTTATTTGGATACATAGATGGAAAACGGAGTAAAAAGAAAAAAAAAACTAGTTTTAGTTTAAGATATAATAGAAACAAAAAAGTAAAGTATATTTATTAATAATATTTTTATTATATTTATTTATATTATTATAATTAAAAATATATATTAATAAAATACTAACAACATAATCAATATTAAAATATATTGATTTTATAACGCAAATATATATAGAGATAATAATAAAGTATTTATAATATAATTAATTATATCAAATATTAATAAAATATTTACAATATAATTGATTAAACAAAACATTTTATATTTGTTTGGAAGGTTTTACACATGTGTGAGTCCTTTCATTTTCAGAAGTATTCTGCATTTTTGTTTCTCATTTTTTGTATTTCCTTTTTATTTATTGTTTTCAACTTTCCACGTCTTGAAAATTTGGTGTTTGAATAATGTAGATATAAGGAGGAAAAAGTGTAGGTATAGGAAATAAGTGGATAGGTATGCATAGTGACAGTGAAGCCGTCTTTGGATTGCAAAAGGACAAGCAAGCACCATTGTCAATTCCGCGTGAAAAACAGCACTACCTTTATTCATACTATCAATTGCTAAACAAATCTACTTCACATTTTTCTATTTCTAAGAAGAATCCGATATATTAACACTATCGGATAGTAAAAAACATTTGACTTTATAGAGTTGACAATGATAGAGTAAAATTGTATTTGATGATGTGACGATTTAAAATAGAGTAGTAATACATAGGGTAAAAGAAATATATTATACTGGTTCTTAATAATAACAGTGTAATATTTTTTTTTTTACTCAGAATAGTTCATATTACACTAGTTAAGTCATTTAACCGGTGTAATATATAGTTTATATTAAAAAATAAATATTTCTTTTGAATGAATAGTGGGTGGCCATAAGCGTTATAGAAGTGACCACTTAAAGGCACATAGGTAACCCAGTTTTACATATGGCAGTACATGTCGAGGAACCTGTGGTTGGATAACCATTTCTAGTAGGGTGGGTGTCCAGTTCTGTCATTGGTGTAATATATGGTCCATATTACACCGGTTGGCTCGAGTAACCAGTGTAATATAGAGTAAGTTTTAATTGATGAGTGAAGCCAATGACGTTGAACACTTGAACAAGAAACAAAGAAGTAGCGGCGATCGCACACAAGAAGACGTTTATAGTTTGTGTTTCGCTTGTTCTACTGCTTGATCTGTGCTTCCCGCGGTTTCTTTCTCTCCTCCTTCCGTCGAGGCTGCTGCTTCTTTCTCCCTTCCATTCAACCTTTCCTTTTGTTCGAAACTCTCCCACTTCTGCACCCACACTCAAACGTTAAACCCTTACAAAACTGCCCTCATTACCACATCACACTCATCAGAATTACAAAAAACTCAACTTCCACATCCTCACCCAATACCACGTCTACTATGTTAGTGGACAAAAAAGAATGTTAACAAAACATTTTCGTTCTAAGAAACCACTTTCTAATCTTTCAACAACATACTATAATTGGTCACATCAAATATTTTCCCCATAAAATAAAGTTTATTTCACAAGGAGTAAATTTTAAATTTGCTTTATAAGACATACTATTTCACACATCAAGATTAACAACTCACTTAAATAAACTTTAAATTATTCTAATATTATATTAAAAAATTAATTTTAAATTGAATTTAATCTTATAAAATCGATTAATCTATATATATTATAAAATGTTTTAATTTATAAGTGCATCTCCATCATTAATAATAAAAAAAGTTAATCAGTAATTATTTTTAAAATAAAATATTATATTATAATAAAATAATAATTCTTTTATATCAAATGAACGTAACTCATATCAAGTTATAATTATCTTTATATTTATCATTATAGTTATCACTGTCTTTATACTTATAATAGTACCAATCAAGCTATAATACGACACAATATCTTAATATTAAATCTATAATACAATCGGTACATAATGAATTGATGAGTATGTGATAATACACAATTTTCAATCTCAAATATATAATAAAAAATAAAAAAATAAAAATGAAATATATTCTCTTATTCTTAAATATCTATACCTATTATATATATATATACGGGAGATTTCTCATTATAACTATTTTTTTTTACACAAATTTATTTCTATTTTATCCTTATATCAATATTTCATTAATTTTATTTTAATTATTTCATCATTTTATAATTATTTAAATTTAAAATTAAAAAAAAATATTAAATTTAAAAGAAACCGTTTGAGAGTCGTGAACTATATTTATTTGAAAATAATGAATCAAATAAAACTTTGAGTTGTAACATGGTTTGATGGGCACTTACTTTAACTGATATAGTACAAAAGAAAACTTTAAGAGAAATGTGAAAAAAATGACTAAAAAAAAAAAAAATCAAAAAATGAATGTAAACTACAAAAATTTAGTTTTTTTTTTATTCTCGCTAATCTAAAGGTATTTTATTCTGATCAATCAATATAGGTTAAATAAATTCTGATTGTTTAGTTGTTAATGCTCCTCAATTTTCTAATTTTCTTTCTTTTACTTTGTTTTTTATTTTCGTACAACAAGTGGATGCGAAAGAAGATATACAAACGGTTACTTGAATACAGAACATTCAGGTTTTTGCACAGGTGCAAAATCATCTTGATGTCATCGTTGATGTGAGCGTCGACGGAGGATGGATGCGTACATTGTTGCGAAGTAGAGGAAAAAGATTAGAAAATAGATATTTTTTTTAAGGTTTGTTACTGAAGTTTCTCATCTTATTCTTCTTTTTCTTTTCATTTTTTTTTAATTTTATATTAATAATTTTTAGTCTTAATATATTTTTTACTATAACTTAATTATTAAAATTATATGTTGAAATTAATAGCTGATGAGAGAAAATGTTTCTATCTTAATGATATTTGATATTTAAAAAATATAAATACACATATAATAATATACCTATAATAATAATAATAATAAAATTAAAAAATGCGAATACACAAACGAAAAGAATGCATGTATTTTCGTTAGTATAATATAAAGAGATTTAAGAGATTACAATAAAATATCAATATTTTTTTTTATCTCCACTCTTAATGTTAGTGTAATAGCTAATAACGATTTTCTTAAATTGTTTTTTTATTAAAGTAGTGTGATTTTTTATGGAGATCCCACATCGACTAGAGAATATAGTCTTTCATTGTATATAAGTGGGTGCAAACCTCAACCTCATGAGCCGGTTTTATGGGGTTGAGTTAGACTTAAAGTCCACTTTATAATATGGTATCAGAGCCATCGATCCTATCATAGCGAGTATTTGTTGGGTTAAAGTCCACTTTGTAATAATTTTGTGTTTAATTAATCAAAATGAGTAAAGTTTTAAAACAATTACAAAAATAATACTTTAAAGCATGATTCCTTTATAGATCATCTTATATATTCTCGTTTCTTTTCATTTTTGTTTGCATGCATAAGATTAGACTCTTTTTTTATTTGTTAGGGTTGTGCATGTATGCATAATTTCCTTTTAATTTTATTTTGTTAGGTTTGTACTCTTATGTTGAGACTCTTCAATTCATACGTGAGACTATATATTTATGAACGGATAATCTAATAAGTTTAATAAATTCATGCTATGACAAATTTAGACGAATCTAATATCATATTAAGTAGTGAACCTTAAACACAACTTAACCTTACAAAGCTGACTCAAAATATGTTTATACTCATTTATTTATTTATATATGTTTATATTCTTATCTCTTCGAACAAGTTAGTCTGATCTCCAATAACAATCAAATCTAATTATTTGAATATACGAAGAACGTTAGTATTCCGTTTGCTTTTTAAAAGGGAATGCAATGAGAATTACACCATTCTTCAATGATGGGTACAATAAAATTCTCAAATTTTTACCGTGAATTTGAAGGGAATGTGAGACTCAGACACGTTCAAGTCCAAGGCGACCACTGAATTATTTATTCATTTGCGTTAATAAAGTGAGAGAGCAATAAAAAAGAAAATATAAATTCAACGCGCAATGTTAGATTTTATTTTTATCAGTTGTTTTACATAGTAAATATTTAGAAAAAATATATGAAAAAATGTTGTAGTTTTGAGTTATGGAACACAGATATGGATACCGGACACTAACATAACATGGATACGAACATAAAGATATATATAATTTTTAAAATGTAGGATACGGAGACACAAATCTATATATTATATAATTTTGAATTATATAAATTGAAAATAAATATTGATGTGCAAAAGTATGTTCCAGATTCTTTTGAGAGCAGGAAGATATTTTTCATGACTGGTTCAAAAGAATTTGTTCATTATTTTTATAATCATAATAAAAATTTATACAATAAAATTAAGTTTTTAGAAAATTATTGGATTTATACCTTTTAAAATTGTGTTAGAATCGTGCTAGAATTTTCAAAAATTCAACAAATATATTTTTGAATTGAATACTTCACCGATAAATATCATATAAGTGTCGACACCGATACATGTGTTCGATACGGATACGTTATTTAAAAGAAGTGTCCAAGGCTCGTAAGTTTTGAGAAAGAAGAGTGTTGAGGTTATTGAATGCATTTTTTTGTAGCAAAGGGAGACACAGGATCTGATCTGAGAAAAAAAGAAAAAAAAAAGATATTATTGTGTTGCTTGAAGAGTATATTATGCAGGAAGTCTGGAAAGGTCGAAAGTTGTTAGAACAGCTCATCAGTTTTTGAAGCAATGGAGTAAAAGACAGTGACATGAAGGGTACAGGTGTTGCAAAGAGAAGAGAGAAAGGGAAATTTAGTTGATTCTCAATTCTCCATTACCTTGTAATATTATGTTGGGACCAACAAAATGGGAACACAAACACGTGTCCAACCAACACTCTTTGCTACCTCAACCCATGAGTGCACGCCACATGCACAACCAACAAAACAAAGAATCTCAAATACTCAAATCTGTTACTTTTTATACCATTCTCCTCTCACTCCTTTTTTATATTTTCATCATTTAAAAACACACTTCTCACACTTTACAAGCTATTATTAACAAATTTAATATCTTTATTTATTTTATATAAAGTGGTTATTAAAATAGTGGTGAATAATTTGATCTTCACCATTTCTCTTAAATGTCAACATATGCACGTCATGAGTTGAGTAAGTCACATTCTGTATTTAATTGCATAGATGCTGAGTGGGTGTTCAAACTTGGGAACCAATCACAAGTGGACACTCAAGTCTTGCAGATTATAAAATCTGTTGCATAGTTTATCTCAAACACCAAAACACATTAAAAAAAGTAAACACTAAGTCAAGGATGCCAAAAGTGCTAAGCACATGAATGTTGAGATTATGAGATCATTTCTTACAAAAACATCATGGGTTTAATGTTTATTAGGTCCAAGTTACTATCTCAAAAAAGTCTTTTTAATAAACTTTATTGTAATTTTAATTCAATCAATATAAAGTGAGACACTTTATTTAAAAGAATGTATGAAAAATACGAAATAAAAATCAATTTTAAAGAAAAACAATAGTTGTTATAGTAACTAAATTAGATACTATTTTAGAAATGATTTTTAAATTAGTTTCTATTATTGTTAAATGGTTTTTAAATTAGTATCTGCAACCAAAGTTTTAACTACCAATTATTTAATTTCTAAATTTGGTAACAAAATTTTTGGTTGTTAATTAGATACCAATTTAGAAACTATTTAACAATAATAGAAACTAATTTATAAACCAAAAAATTTTTAGTCTCTAATTTAGTCATTATAGCAACTAATTATTTTTTGTCACTAAAAATTAGTTTTTATTTCATGATTTTCTTGTAGTGTAAAGATATTATGCGAGATTATTTGAATAAGTTTATAAAACATCATACATTTAATTTCTTATATATCGCAGTTACTTAAGAATTTTTTTTCCAACTAATTGTATTCTTAAATATTAACTTACTTTAATTAACGAAATATTTGTGGTATTTTTTTTTAAGTAAAATAAGATTTAAGACTTCACTCAGATTCAAAAGTTTAAATTATTTTTAAACATTATCAATCAATAATGTAATATTTGTTATCAACCAAACAGTTTTATGAATAATTTTATGAATAGAAACCTAACATATGAAGAGACATTGTAAACATTTTACCATTAACTCTCTCTTAAATACTGTGATAAACTCTAACTTAACATTTATAAACTATCTGAAAAGAATTGTAGATAAAACTCCTCCATATGAAATATGAAAATGCTTGAAATATATGAATTTGAATAGTTATTTTTTTAAAGTTATGAAATTCTAACTAAAATACTTTTGTATGAATATTTTTAGAAATATAAAAGGAAACCATATGTTATATGTTTTTTATAACTAGTTTTTAATTATGAGTTATTTATCATATTTTTTTTATAATTACGTCAAGATTTAATTTTGATTAATTATTCATAAATTAAAAAATTGAAAAAAAAATTAATTTTTAAATATGTGTGTTTTTTATAGTTATAATTCTATTCAGTTATATATTATTTTTGTAGTGTCCCAAAATTATTAATCAATATTCGTCCTTGTAAGTATCATTATACAACATTGTTATACCAAGTTGAATATAGACTAAGAGAAGAAAAAACACAAATAAGTTAATCAGTTGTGTTTGATTAGTAGATATGTCCACGTTTAATATTTGATAATTCTTAGAATGAATAAAAAAAATAAAAAAAGTGGATACCAACAAATTTTTAAAAAATATATATACATTTTGCTAAAGATTTTGAAGTTAAAAGAAAAGTGACAAATAAAAGTAAAAAATAATAATTTCAATTTTTTAAAATTTTCTTTCAGTTCAAATTTTAAAGTTGGTACTTTCTATTAATGGTTCCAGACACTCAGTTCATTTAAGAAACATATATTGTATAAACAATTTGTAAATGTTGCCATAAGTCTTCAATGAAACTTATGATTCGTTTTGGAATTAAAACATGATAACAGTAGTTATCGTAATGTTTTGTTTAAATATAAGGTGGAATATAAATGATACAAATAGGAGGGAGGTTTAGTAAGAATATTTGTTGTTTGGATTGTGAAAAATAGAAAAAAGGGAAGAAAATATTTTCTTCATAGTTATTTAGTTTGATGAAAGGATGAAACAAAAATAAGTTGGATAAATTTTTGGGATTGTATTGTGGAGTGGAGCTGAAGTCAAAATTAAAAAATTGGTTCTTTAATCGGTAATAAATTTTATAAATTTGTAGTAAAAGTATCATGAAAAATTGATGAGGATAATAAGGTGGTGGAGGCTTCACGGATACTGAAAGTGAAGTTAGGTAAGTGGACCACTGTGATTCCTATAAGTCAACAAGTGAATGAACTTGTGAAATAAATAGATTATAGGAAAATTGGTGGTTTGTGAGTTGGCATGTAAGAAAAGAAAACAAAAAGTTAAATTGTTATTTTAAATTTTTTTAATAATTATTTACTACTTGAAATCATAAACAAGAAAACTATAAATGATTTCATGTTAAATAGGTTGACATATTAATATTATGAAAAATATAAATAACATATGGTCTCATCCCATCTTTCACAATGATACTTTGAAAAAATTATTGATAGTGATTTTTCCACATAAGGTCGTGTAATGTGAATAGTGATATAAATATCATCAAATAAACATATATGCTTTCTTAAAAAATAAGTAAATATTTTGTTTTAAATGATATTAAATAAACACTTAATTAAATTTTAAATACTTTATGAATTTAAGTATACTTTAAGTTCTTACTAAAAAATTATTCTATGTTCAAAATATTTTTAAAAGAATTTATTCTATTAAGTATTTTAAAAAAAATTGTTTTCATTTAAATTAACGAGATATCACGATTGTTACTTCGATCTAAACAATATATCATTGTTACTTCAATCTATCTATATGAAACTCATAAATCAACTCATACCTTGTCTCTCAATCTCAATCTTTCAACTTGCAAGTCAACTTGTTTTTTAAAAGAAAAATTTCAAATCATTGACTGCTTCTTTATCTACCTCCTTACATTCTTGTGCCACCCCTATACCAAATGTAAAAATACTTTTTATCCTTTTTGTGTCATCCCATACATAATATGGAAGATGTTTTTGAATTCAGAATTGTTTTTTTACATTTATGAAATCCGAAAATCCTTTTTAAATCTAAGATAAACCTATGAATTATGTAATCCAGAAGCTAATTACATGTTTGAAAAAACTACATTATCAATCTAGAAAAGACTTTCGGATTATGTAATTCGAAAGCTAATCAAGCATCTGAAAAAATGGCTTTTAGATTACATAATTCGGAAGTTAATCTCATGTATAGAAAAGACTTTCAGATTATGTAATCTGAAAGCTAATCACAAAAGACTTCTAAATTACATAATCTAGAAGCTGATTACAAAAGACTTCCAAATTATATAATTCAAAATATTAAAAAATGATATTTTTAGGATAAAAAACTTATAGAGATGACACAATAAAGTATGAAGGTACATGAAGAAACAGTCAAAATCATTAGATAAGTTAAAAAAGAATGGATGAGTTAATCGAGTATCAAATTAGTCGAAAAAGTTAAAAAAGATTGGGAAAGAATGGATGAGTTAATCATCTAATTGACGAATTAGAGAAGGAAAGACAAAAGTAATAATTTCATAAAAAAATCATGACAGAATACTAAGACAGCTAAAAAATATTTTAAACATCAATAAAATAACTTCCTGAAAATCTCAATTAAAAATAACGAATTTATAACATATTTAAAATTTAATTAAATATTAAATAAATTAAACAAGTTAATCTACAAACTCATAATCAAATCTATGTAAACCCGCATTTAAATGATGGGGTAAAATTGAACTCCAACCATAAACCAAATCAATAAACATAGACATTAGCCCAGTATACTTATATCTTCAAGTCATGGCACACTTCCGCACCAAGAAAAAAATGTGACCCAACTTTCCCAATCCCATAATTTCTTTGTTCTAACACCTTCTATTCATTTTGAAATCAACATTATAAAATATATTTTTACATTTCAAAAATTCTATTCCAAAATAAATAAAAAGTGCCAAAATATATATATAAGCTGAAAAGTAATGAACACTGGACCAAATAAGTAAACTACAATTCCCATTCCATTCCTAATTTCACTTCTAAACAAATAATAGAAGATTTATTTTTACCTTTTTTTCTCTTTCTCTAAGAATTTATTCTTTATTTTCCTCTAAGCAAACAGGTTGTAAACGGTATAAAATAAACTTCAATTCTACAAAATTGAAAAAATATTTGAGCTGAAAGGTACACTATCATCAAGGTCTACTATATACATAATCTACATTCCCATATTTTTATATCACTACGAATATTGTCAATAATAAAACAGGAATGAAGTCCCTCATTGATGGCAATCTTTTGTATTGAGTCGCTAAATGCCAACCACTCTTCTCATCTCCAAAAATATTTGGACTCATTTTTCTGAGACCTTTAAAATAGCATGCTACCAGCAATAAGAGATCACAAAAATCAAAAGGATTTAAAAAAAAGAAGCGAACTCTAATATAAAATGGTCCAACCAGCAGAATACAGTGTTAACTTCACAAATTACGACTCTTCTTCCTGAAATGTCTGAGAATGAAAGTGTCTGCATATAATGGATAGTTCTTTCTGATCAAGCCCTTTATACATTTCCAATATGAAAAATCAACCACCTGTCCATCTTGTCGAACTATGAACAAACACCTAGAGCGCTCAAAATCAGGATGATATCCAATCTGTCATTTTTAAAGAGAAAAATAAACTTTCAGCAACATGAAAGATCACAAACCAAGTGTTATAGTTACCCCCAAGAAAAACAGATTGGATGTAATTCAATTCGAGAGACTATGAATGCAATGAATACATATTTTATTGATTTTTATTACTGTTTTTTCAAAAGCTAATATTGGAAAGTGATGGAAGACAGTTAGAGAGCATAGGCCAGTCAATGCACTATGCACAGGGACAAATATAATGCTTTCATTTTACATGCTTTTCATCACCTAAGACAGGAATAACATTATTACACGTGATGGTAACACCAAGGCCATAGGACCTATTTGGCTAGCCAGGGAGGGCTTTATATAATGTAAAACCAGTTGAAATCCAACAAATTATATGAATTGGATTTTAAAACTGGTTTGGTTTTGGTCGAACCAGTTTTAAACTAATTTTGAACTGGTTTTGATCCCAATTGAGTTTTTAACGAAAATTAGTTTTAAAACTGGTTTTAAAGTAGTTTTAAAATTTGTCTAGGATCTGCTTTGGCTAAAATATTAGCCATAACCAGTTTTAAAAGCCAACTGTTAGTTAAAATCAACTTTGAAAACCAGTTAACTGAATTATTTTCTAAAAAGTAAAATTTTTTGTTTAAAATCCTATTTACAATATTTGGAATTTTTTAAAATATGATTTAAATTCAGGTTTAGTTCGGTAGAATTAATTTTTTACACGCCTCAGATGGCTAGAAGCAAAAGACTTTACAGGGCTAAAAATTTCTAAATGCATTTATTACGTGAATTCATAACTACCATGGAATGAGAAAAAGATTGAACAAAGCAGCCAAATTTGGAGCACTAAATTTATTGGCCTAATGGAAAGGGGAAAATCAATACAACTTTAGTATGAAAATCCTGAAAGAACTTATCTGTACCAGAGGCTGAGAGACAGAAGAGATACTTAAGTTCAGTTATTAACAAATCAGGTGGTGTAAAAACTATCCAATTAGGAAAATAGATTACCAATATTAAGGATGAAGTCCTCTAATTGCAAGGGATCATTTTTTTGCCAAATGAAATGTAGAGTGGATCACCAACGATGAACAAATCAGTGGCATAAATTTTCATAAAACAAAATCAATCAGATAGCACTCCATGAATTAACAAAAGCAAATTACTTCGTTTCCCCATCAATAACTATCAACTTGCACTATTGCACTCTGCATTTCATCCGAGACAGATCCTACTATTAGTGGGGCCCCACTCTTGGAATTTGAGCTTAGGACCAAACTCAATTCCAAATCCAACTTATCAGTTGAAAATTATCCAAAACTTATAATCACAACTTAAGATACATCACTAGATGACATGGGACTAAACACACCGTCTCACATCCAACACAATGAAGGTGATGGACGCTACAAATGCAATGAAAGCATCCCACCTTCTCCCATCAACCAAGGCAGACTAGGGGTAACCACAATTAAGCTGGCTTTCCAACACCCACCATAAACCAGAGCCATTTTAATTATTTTAATGGATGAAGATGAAGGGTGAAATATTTGCAGTAGGTCACAAATGGTGTAATGACCATATATCTAATCTAGGAGACTGCTAAACTAAACATACAAAATTTATCACCATTGGACCCAACTGAAAGAAAAGTAATATTGAGAAGGCCTTTTGTCAACAAAAAATAGTGCATATATTGTGTGTTGAGAGAAGAAGAGTGGATGTGAGAGAGATACCGTGATATAATCAACTCCACAACCGATCTTTTTCTCAGATTCTGGATGAAAGGGAAGCAGCTTCTCAATAATGGTTTTCTCATGCTCTTCACTTAGTCTATCTCCACTTTCATATCTATGAAAGAATTTGCAACAAGGTATTATCAGAATTCCAACAGAAATGAAACCAGGACATGTATGTCCAAATCTGAGGCAAGAATTTGTAACAAGCTATCATCAGAATTTCCAAGATAAATGAAAACAAAGCATGTATGCATATCCATCAGTGTTTTAAATCGCAAATAGCAGCGCATAGCAACTGGCCTCAAAAACTCTATAGAGGAGGGATAACAAATAGTGGGATAGCCACAACTCTGAAAATTGTTGTATAGTTTATATAATGTAAACTATGTACATAAATTATCAAAAATTATAGAAATTACTCAAAATTCGTGCATTTATAAAAAAACAAAAACAATAAAAAGTTGTATGTATCTAAACATACAAGTAACTATCAAATACAAGTTTCCTAGATAAGTTTCATTGATCATCATCTTCTATATCCAAGTCTTCTTCTTTATCATTTTCACTGCTATTACAGCTATAGATTTCGTTTTGGAAATTGAAATCCCCTGAAAGGCCAAATGTGGTTTGGAACTTTGGGTAAAAAAGATACCCACTTGCCTGGCACTTTTCATATAGCCAAGGTTCTGTGTTTGAAACCCAGACAATATTGAAAATGGCAGAGCGCTAAAAAAACAATCTCAAAATTTAGGCCTGAGACACAAGACAATATCCGTCAGTTACCAACAAAGAGGGCATTTCCAGCACCCATATAAAAGTACCCGCTCCTTGATTTTCTTGTTTGTAGCTATATTGTTATGCACAGAACCCTAGATGCATGCATTGATGGGATTCGTCAGTTCAAACACCCAGTATCATCAATTGCGGATAGCAGAAAATGGTGGAAAGTCAATAATCTGTTATATCCTGTGGTGGATACCATTGTGTGCAAATAGTGAAAGTCACATAATAGGTTAAATATACTATATATAAATATATATGTGTGTGTGTATGAAAAATTAAGATGTACGCAAATAAAAATTGGCACAATAAGTTCAATAGCCCAGAGATAACAACAGGATGCATGCCACAACCATGACACCGCCACAGTAGCAGACGGAGTACAATTGCGAATCCAGGGAGAAGACTCACAAAGCAATATCACAACAATAGTAGCTATTTAAGAACTCTGAACACCCAGATTTAAATACAAGAGGTGACAAGGAATTAAGTTGGAGAATGAAATTGAAGACTCCCATGATACATGAATCTCCCAACTTCCTTAAACACCCTGCCTATATCTTGTTTATGCATTTTTGCAGCTCTTTCTGAACGTATAGTTCTAAATTCATATCACAGGAATCAATATGAAACTTCAGAGCAGGTCTTGAGAGTGCTCGCTGGTAATTGAACTGTTTATCGTGAGGAGTCGAGGTTAAGACAATCAAATGGTAGAGTTAGACAGTTAGTATATGATCTGCATTGGATTTGAGTTAGACTGACCTACATATTGGTAGTTTCATTTGCAATTGCATAATACAGTCATTCTATGTAAATATAGGTGTAAAGCAAAGTAAAGCAGGGAATTGGTTAGATGAGAGAAACATACTGTCCAGAATGAAGAATCATCCTGACGAAGCCAACGAGAGGAACTGTATCCTCCAAAATCTGGTCCTCCCAGTCAATCCATTTGTCGTCGTCGTCGTCTTCCTCGGAGGCGTGGCTTCCGTGTTCCTCCAAAATCCCCCTTCTGTGAGACACGAGGGGCTTGCTGCGCAAACTATCGCCGTCGGAGGAAGCGGCTTTGAGGGGGGGGAGAGGAGGAAGGTGAGGAGAGACGTGGAAACGGAAAGGCAAGATGAGAAGAGAGGGAGAGGAAGAGGAAGAGTAGGGGTTTGTGAGGGAAAGAAGATGCGGTGCCGTTTTGGGCAGTAAAGAAGGCAAAGCCATGGTTGAAGTCAAATTCATCACTCACCTCACCCAACCAACTATCCAACTAACATCGTATTCTATTATTCATCACTCACTCACTCTCTCTCGCTCTGCGGGGAACTCAAGTTTAGGATAAAGAAGCAGTCTCTCCTCTACCCATTTCCTTCGCTCAAGGGGTTATCACTATCTCGCTTATCGTTTAAATCTAATATTTCACACTTTTTTATCTTTCCAACAAATACTAAAACCAAAATTAAGAACTCTGGATTACATGCAATAAATTACTGCAAATTACATCAAAAATATTTATTCTAAAATGATATATGAATAAAAAAAAAGGCAATTAATTTTATATTTATTAAATATATTTGAATTTTAGCAAACATAAATAGGTCATTTAAATACATTTTAATTAGTTGTTTTCTAAAATGCGTATTTTTAATCATAGTATCTTTCAATTAATACTTGGATAAATTATTTTATTATGGACAAAAATTATCTAAAGAGAAATTTAAGGTTTTTATTCTATTCTCCAATATAATATAGTGTTCGACCTTTGTGTCACGTAAAATGTTTTGCATTTTAATTTTCTTTAAAATAAAAACAAGTGAAAAACATGAAAACACAAGAAAGGGAGTTGAATTGTGTTGTAAAAACTTTTGCAAATTTTCACAAATATCCTTTGATACTTTGTAGTCAAAAATAGGTTTAGTATTTGATCAGACGAACAAATAAGAATTTTTACTAACTTGATTTGAAAAGCTTTGTCTTGTTTAATTAACATGAATAACATGTAAGGTAAGATATTAAAGTAAGAAGAATTACTCAATATTTTTATACTAATTTTGTCTAATAGCACAAACTATGTATAATTCTTGATCAACCAGTTAAGTTTCACTAGGTACACTACCGTTGCGAAGTACAAATAATTATTATTTCATCAAGTCACTCCTAGCTCAATCTAAGTATTCTTTCCACAAGTCATGTGTGGCTTAATTCAAGTATTATTTTTCACAAGTCACTTGTGACTTAGTAACAAAATATTATTTGTCAAAGAGTCACTTTTGGCTAATGCAAGAATTTTATCTATGAAGTGGTAAACATATCACTAACATTTCTGACTTATAGCTAGCCCACCCCATCCCGCTTGTGGCCCACTGGGCCTAACCTACTTTGTCATCCTTATTCTCATCTTCAGGCAACATCTTTTATAACTGGTAGTACTTATCTTTTCCGGTAGAACCAAACTATGTAAAAATGCACACCGTTCTAAACAGATAGATAGGCCAAGGTTGAAATGCGCTTATCTCAAAATAGTTGATGAGCAATGCAACCTTAGCTCGAATTCCGAGAGACATTGATACTGACTTGTCTTGAGCGCATATCATATTGACGACAAATGATGAAGACATTCTCTGCAATACAAATTCAAGCTATGGCAATATACTTTATGTTTATATTACCTTTAAGATTTTTTTGCACTTATCCTCTTATGTTCATCGTCACTTAATCAAACGAAGTGGAAAGTCTGTTGAGTGCTCTTATCACTTGTCAAACGAAGCACTTACACTTACATGATATGCTTTTTTTCCTTCAGTATTTGTCAGGCACAACTACATACTGATTTGTGTTTTGTTGGTTTAAGCACTTAGTCAAAATCATACGGTTATTGCAATTTTGCTCTAAGAAAAATATTATCTTTCTTCTCTGACACTTACTATCACCTTGTCTTATAATTAGGAGGAAAATAAGTTATTCATTATAAACATAAAACACACTAGTAGCATGTGTTGTGTGATTCTACTATATTTTTTACACTTCATTGGATAAACATGGTAGGTGTGTGGTGACAATGTTGATTTTTACTGATTATTTGTGTATGAAACATAATGTTGATCATTAATTATTTTGGTAATTTGTAATATTTCCAATGTCTAAACAAGTGGAAAAAAAAATTAGTTGTATTGGATTTACCACTCACCCATTCCAAAAATTCCCTCCCACATATGACTATACTAAATATTACATGTTTGCATTTAATGATGAAAATATGGAATTATATTCTTTATTTTGTGGAATTATTTGTTGCGGAGACTACAAATATTAAAATGTATGTCAACTCTTTCCACAAGTACAATTTATTTTGTTTCTAAATTTTGCACATTTCATTCATAAGTTTATCTTACTAACAATTGATGATATGTTGGTTTTGTTCGGTAATGTTTAACATTTTTTTTAAGACTTTATGTATTTAAATACTGTGACTTTTATTTAAACTTTAGATTATATTTAATTTATGTTAATGTTCATTTTGGGATTATAATTTATTATTTTAGACAAATTATATTATGTTTTTTTTTCATGTTTTGAATTAATTTGAACGAACTTAATATAACTTGATTTATGGACTTACTTAAAGCCTTAAAACTTATTTTATTTTTTAAATTTACACGTTTCATTTCATGTTTTGAATTAGTTTGAATAAACTTATTATAAATTGATTCATTAGTTTATTTAAATACTTAAAATTTATTTTGATTATAAATTTTGCACATTTCATTATTTATAAACTTGATCTTGATTTTTTTTTTTTTTCTTTTTTAGTATTTGATATTTTGAGAAGATTTTATTATCATGGTATTGTGACTTTTTATTTAAATTTTAAATTGTATTTACTTTATATTATGATAATTTGTGATTATAACTTATTAGTTTGAAAAAATTATATTACAAATAAATTGTGAAATATTTTTGTTTTTATGTTTTAATTTAGTTTGAACAAATTTATTATGACTTTATTTATTAGTTTACTCAATATATTGAAACTTATCTTATCTTTAAATTTTACACATTTTAATAATAAACTTGATCTTACTAATAATTTAACTTTAGATTATATTTATTTTATATTGATGTTGATTTAATGGTTATAACTTATCAGTGATAGATTAGTTATTTAAAGTCTTAAAATAATTTTTAAAATTGTATTTTTTCATTAAATTAATATTTAAAAATTACAACTATTAATAGTTTTTTAAAAATCTTCAGTGGATTAAACAAACTCAATTCAAATTGTTTAATTAATACTAAGTTGAAAAGTGAGTTAGATTGGATTCTGATTAACACAAACAAAAATTGTAAAAATCCGATCTTATATGCTTTTAGTGGATTAAACAGTATATTAGCGTGCAAATTCTACCTAACCGAATCGGAAACACTCTCGAATTGGTATTCTGATTTCAGACGAAAATAGGAAAAAATTTCAAACTTTCGATATCCAACATTGGACTAACAAAAAAGAGAGAGGGCGAATTTGAGGCGTGGACGACGGGTTTCCCTATTTTCAGCGACGCTGCCGTATCTATAAACGACGTCGCGTGGCGGTTCACAGAATATATGAAAAAATCAACCACGTGGCGCGGTTTCATGTTTGAATATTTTCTTGCAAGAACAACAATCATCAAATTTCCCCTCAAATTTGTAGTTGTTCTATACAATAAATTCGCAAACACATCCCATTCTCTATTTCCGTTTGAATTTCTTCTCAGGATATCGCGTATCCTTCCATTGGAATATTCTGCTGTTCTACGGTTTATGGTATCCTAGGGTTTCGCATTCTGGATCCGCGGTTCTCATTCCATTGGTTTTCCAGATAAGCCGTGATTCTAGCTGCATCCTTATTGCAATCGTGGAAGGTGCATACTTCTGATTTTTCTCATAATTCCAAGTTTAATTAGTTAGGTATCCCAATTTTTTTCGGAGTTACTATGCCGCCGTTTTTGTCGACCTCGAAGGCCCTTTGCTCCTTAGCATCACGAAAAAGTGGTGCGAGTCAATTGATCAGGTCGAGCAAGAGCAGATCAATCACTGCGATTATCGGCCATCACATTCAGCCTTCTGTCTCTCGCATCGGCTTTTCCTCCGTCACAGGAGGATCTAGTAACAATAACAATAATAACAATTATAATGCTGTTCACAGTAGACAGTTTCTTGGATGTGGAGATGGCGAAGAAGGCATTCTATCCAAAACTTACGAGGAGCGACGCGTTTTGGGGTAATGGAGCATGTTATTATTATGGTTGTGTTGTTTTTGGTTGTAGATTTTTTCAACTTTACTTTTCTACACAGTCAATGATTTAAAATATGTTACATTTTGTAAATATTTTCAAGTTAGCTCAAGTGGTTTCTTCTTGTAGGATTCATTTAATTTCTTAAAAGAAAGTTAGCCTCTTCTTCTTCTTATTTTTTTTTTATGTCAGACTAGTTTCGTTATGTTAGGATACATTCTAATAGTGGCTGAAAGCTTGCTTTAAATTTTTTCTTTATGTACGGAAATTATATGATAAATATTATGTGTTTGGATTCTAAAAGAAGCTTTATGAACTTGAGGGTGTCAAATCTTATTCTAGATAAACTATTATCCCCGTGAGATGCAATCAAGTGTTGTTAATTTCTTTGTGTAAATGGAAAAACTTGAATACATGTTTATGAGAGATTGTTCGGGACCACTGGTGATTTGGAATAACCTAATAATCTGTCATTATCTTGGCCTTGCATATAATTATTGCTGGATTCGGAACATTTATACTTGTCTGTCACTGTCATTCTTTGTGTGTTAACTGGTATATTTATTTATTATTAGGTACTCTCCGGAGCAATTATTTGATGTTGTCGCAGCTGTTGAGTTCTATCATGGTTTTGTTCCGTGGTGTGAAAGGTCGGACATAGTTAGACACCATCCAGATGGATCATTTGATGCCAAGTTGGAAATTGGATTTAAACTCCTCTCTGAAAGTTATATTTCTCATGTGCAAGTGGACAGACCAAAGCGAATAAAGGTATTCAATCTCCTGTAGTGTATGTATGCTAGTTATCTTTTGCTTGCATTCTGGAGTATCATGTTGTGATATATTTTGGTTGGTTGTTGTTAGCTGTTAGTGCATTGCTTAAAATTCCGTAGGTAACAAGGTATATCCAAGCCAATGTTTGGTAATGAGTTGGCATTATTTTTATCTGGAAAATTTTGCAGCTTGGTGGTAAAAGCATTTTAGTGCTGATGGTAAATTGGAAATTATGATGGCTTTTACTGGCAATGGGTTCCAACTCCACATGTGTATTTTTAATTTCCTTTTCTTAACTTGGACTTAATTGCGCATGCAGAACAACTCTAGTGTAAAAAAAGTTGCATCCTTCTAGTTCAATCTGACCAATGTTGCTTGTTATCATTCAAACTGATGTAATTGAGTCCATTCACCAATGTCATTGCCATGGAGACGTTACACAGTTCCTCATAAACAATACAATTTCCCTGTGACCATCACTCTGAGGGACAGACTTATTAGCATCAATTTGAAATTTGGAGGGGAAAATGAAACATTTTTAAACTAAATAAAGTAAAACTTTAACTATGTCTATGAATTAGAAACTTCTTACATTTTCTGTGGTTGGTCAAGCTGTCAAGTAGGGTCATGCTCATTTTGAAAAAGATGTTGCTGAGGTTCAACTCGTGTCTTAATGAGTGAAAGTTTGAGCTTAATCTCAAAGGAGTGTAATAGATACTGATTTACTGTAGACATGGTAGGAAAAATTAAGAGAGCCAAGTTCAGATTAGAATGGAAATAGTAGAAAACTTAAATACAGAGGTAAATTACCTACGCCATTCCTTCTCTTCCCTGTGCCATCATCCACACCAAAACATACTGAAAGATGACACTACCCTTCACACATCCCTCCATTCCCTTCATATTCATGTCCCCTTTCATGATTGCTGCTTAATTTCCTGCTGGCGTGTGTCCCTTCTGCTATGTAATGCACAACATATTCCTCACTCAATCTCCCAAGCTGCCTTTATTCCTCCTTTCCCTTGTACAGTATACTTTAATTGAAGGTCTATGATTTTGAGTTCCATCCGAGTGTCCATGCAAACTCTTATATGTAGAATAATACGTTGAAAAAATAAATTATTCCGAAGAATTCTGTATGTGCTGCATGTTTGATCCTGTCTGTAGCCTGATTACAATAAAGTTGTCAGGGGGCAGTTAAAGAGTTAATCAAATATAACTGCATTTGAGTAATCGATAGTTAACTAATACCCTAACCAGTAGCGGACGCGTATCAACACAATTAAGGTTATTATATATTCTAAGATCAATTATAATATTTAGTATTCTAACGTCCGTAAAATGTTTTTGACATCTATGTCAGAGCTATTGATGCCTCATTGACAGATCTATTTCATAATTAATAGGCTATATAGTTAAAGTATCTGTTTCCAATTTTGCTCTATTTTGTTTCCTGTTTTCCTGATTATTAGCTTTAAGTGTGTGGTAATTTATTTGATTATTAGGCCCTTAGTTTAAGGGAGATATTTGAGGAAATACATTGTTTATATATTGAATACCCAGTAACAAAATTAGATATATCACTGAACAAAGACTTTTTCTCTGGTTTTTATATGTAACTTATATATTGTTCTGGCCTCGTTTATTTTAGCATGATAAAGCTATGAGCCTGGTAGTAAAAGTGTAAATTCTCAAGCTTGACTTGTTCATTAAATGAATTTCTCACATGTCTCAGTCTCTGTTTGTTCGGAGACGAGACAAGCCAAGCCTGGACATTTTTTCCTTGGTAGTTTCTGATAGTATCTTTTCTCTGCAACTTTGGCTAGGTTTAGAGTATATTTTTGTAATATCATTATGCGATTGTGATGCTTGAGCATAATACATTCGATCAGTGGTATGATACTTCTGGAGTAGTAAATCCTTCGGAGAAAACTTCAACCTAGCTACCATGATGTATGTGCTGAAATGAGCATTGGCATATGAAATTCAGATTTTGGACAGCTGAGTTTAACGTTGGTATTGCTAAATACTTTGATTGTTCTCGTATCAAATAAATCTTTATAATTACTTGAGTGATTGGTTCTGATCATTTTTAGTAGAAGATTGAATGATTGGGTTTTATATTCTTTACGCACAAACTAGTTAGATTAGTTAAATATGTTTAGATCGTGAACCCGGATCTTTGCGTTTCTCTTCATTTCTTAATCTCTTTTTAAGTTTTTGTAGCAGAGTTCTGCTCATTAATACTTTGTTGTACTTATACTCTATATTTTTATTTTGTTTTCAGACAACCGTGTCAGAAAGTGCCTTGTTTGACCATTTGATAAACATATGGGAATTTAACCCTGGCCCTGTTCCTGGAAGTTGCAATCTTTATTTCTTGGTGGATTTTAAGTTTCACTCTCCACTTTACAGACAGGTATAACTGTGTTATAATATATATGCTCTCCACAACTTTCTTTTGTGTCTTTAAAGTTGTCCTCACTTTTCCTTTTCTAGCACTGAACCGTGTACTTCGTTAGTGGATAAGGCTTTATTAGTAGTACTTCTCAGTAGCATTACTAGTATTTTGGCATAGCTTTCCCTCCTATGCTCATGCATCTGCATTTCTATTCGTACAATTACCTACACAAAATTCAATTCATCAAAACACTGCTAAGATTACAGAGGTTTTAGTTATATAAGTTATATTTTGAACTTTTATTTTGTTTATGGCTAATCAAATGTTCTTTTATGGGTGATCAGATTGCTTCAATGTTCTTTAACGAGGTAGCCTCTAAGATGGTTGGTTCATTTACTGATCGTTGCCGTTTGATATATGGACCGGAAGTGCAGGTTCACGAAAACTCGTATTGAAAAAGGGCATAAAGTTGTTCTCACCAGTTCTTGTCTTGAACATAGTTGAGGTCAATTAACAGTTTCTACAGAATTGGGCGTCTTTTTATTATTGGCCGCTCAATGCCAAATGGTTGATCATTTCTCTTTTTGTAATTTATGATAGATGAATTATGCAATAGTCTGCGGACAATCTCCAAATTGACATGAATGATTTCTTTAAAAATGTCTTCTGCTGTTACAAACAGCTAACCCCCCCCCCCCCACCACTATTTTTTTCCATTAAAAATTATTTTTCAATTAACTTTTAAAAAACGGAAAAATTTTTAAAAAATTTTTATAATTTTTAAAAAAATTAAATTCTTGTTTAATAAATTTA
>Ga0123342_1003482_pt1 | contig 25218 bp, 10 predicted proteins | sample Turbeawhitnodule_FD_89960 | JGI IMG/M metagenome (GOLD analysis project Ga0123342, IMG submission 89960) | Root nodule microbial communities of legume samples collected from Mexico - Turtle bean Mexico white nodule | ecosystem: Host-associated > Plants > Roots > Nodule | place: Mexico: Nepantla... | reverse complement strand
ATTTTTAATTTTATATTATAATAATTAAAAAAAATAAAAAAAAAAAAAAAAAAAATAGAGTATTTTTTTTTTTTTTTTTTTTTTTTTTTATTTATGTAAGAAGGAGGTAGCGGAATTCAGATTCATATGGCTGAATTTCTACCATCTTAGACATGGGATATTTTGTTTCTCTAATGAGTCTCTCCATCGTGACCCTCTTCAATGATCCTGAGCGTGGCAATTGGCTATAAATCCATTCTAGTAATGATTCCATCTCATCTGCAAAATCATGCATATGCCACTCCAAAAGCTTAGGCACAACTATCTTTCTCTTGTTTGTGATACCCACTGAAGCTTCCAAGTATTCCACTTTAGCCCTCCCCAATTGGTTCACAACTTCGTCTGAAGTGTACACCCTTAACTGCAACAAACACCATATATGTAATATATGTTTATCAAATAAAAGTCTTCCTCAATATGCTTCAACAAAGGTTGTTAAATACACTTACTGCTGGTGAGGACCAAGTGCCTCGACAAAGAGCAAAGGTGACATTGGGTTCTGGATATCCCAGACCATAAGCATGCCGTAATAGCAGTTCCTTTTCGTCCACAGCACCCTTTTGTCAACTATATAGTTAGTTGGGTGTTAAAAAACATCAATACACGTTACATGCAGGAATTTGACTCATCTAAAATTAGTAACAATAAAATAAGTAATCCTAGTCATTGATGAAAATAATCAAAGGTTGATATTCTAACACATTCATGATCTGTTCTGAGTACACGAAATATCAATGGCTGATTTTCCAATCAGAGACCGAGTTACTTATTTTATTCTCTAAAGTACGTTGTTCGTTTTGGAATGATCGCATCCCACACGCAACAGACATTGCATTTGCCTAGTAGCATGGTTCCCTTTTGATTCAGGAAAGGTAGAAACAAAACCACAGCTCAAAGTTTATCATTTCAAACTTTTATGTTCACAAATTGTTTTTTTATAGAATCTAAAATCATTGGATGTTAAGTTAATTTCAGAAAGTAATAAAGGTTAAGACGAGTAGCTTCCTACCTTAGAATTGAAAAGAAAATAAAGTTAAAAGGAAGGCTATAGTGCAGTGATTTGAGAAGTTATTGTTGCATAAATAAAATATATATCATACATGTTTTGATTCACATGGGTGCCGAAGAATAAAGTGTTCGATAGCCAGAGCATTCAGTACAATCCCGCCAACATTCATTGCAGCCTGTGTCAGCACATTGCTGCGTAGTTAATAATAATATTACCACAATCGCTAAGAGAAAGTATCTGTTCATGCTTCATAACTTCCAGAAGAAAAAAAACATTGTTCAGTAACTCTAGACTTTTCACTGACATTGACATTGACATACCTTATTCATAAGAGACAACAGTTTTTCCTGACTAGAAGGAAGGCCATGATCTAAAAATGCCTGTATTTAGACCAAAACACAAAGGTTCCTGAGATTTACCACGCAGAGATGTTTGATAAGATGATGTCAATGAAGGCTTGAAATGAAATGCCTTACAGTACATTCATTATGCAGGCATTGTAGATGTTGATCCAGAACGCCAACTTCTGCTTGTAGGTCAAGAAACTTAAATCCACATCACATAGCTTATTCATCAACACCCTATAAAAGAGGAAATAGATAATAAGAAGAAATGGGCTTTGAAGGTAGTATAACACAACCACATGTAGACAATGTTTCACTCTATTTCCTGTTTTCAAATATTTGTGCAGGAAATGAAATGAACCAAGGCTCTAATAAAGGTAAAAATCAACCTCAATTTCCTGAATGCTGGCAGGCATTGTGAAAAGCGGTCTATGTCCAATGAGCTCCTAGTGATTTGAATGAAGTCTTTATAAGGTCCTACATCTCTTGCTCTGCAATCCAAATCTGATGATATGCCATAAGGATCAAGACACGAGACATTGCTATTTGAAGGTGCCTTGCTGTTTGATGAGGTCTTTGCTATCAAGCCAGTGGACTTCATGCATGGAAGAGTGAGTCTAGGGACAGTTTCCGATTCTTCTCTGTCCAATGATGCTTTGTTTAATTCCAGAAAAATGCCTATCAGACACTTAAGCAGTTCTTCTGACATTTCATTTGGTTTCTCAATGGCATCTTCTATATGGATAGGGTATTCTCTTGCTATCATACTACTACTCCTTCTTGGCACTTCATATTCTGCAACACATATCCAAACCACATTGTGAGAAAATTGAGCCACAGAAAAATCACAAAAAAGCCAAATGTATTTTTGTTAGTTTAAAAGACTTTTACAAGATTAAGGATGTTTTCAAAATAGGAATCAAAGTGCTCTTTTATAATCACTCGTGAAAGCATCTGAGAATTTAGATATATGCTTAATTCAATCACAAAAAATAGTTTTAGAATTACTGGAGTTATTTTGTACTTACAAATGCATTATGCATGGTTTGTTCAATTAAATCTAACTAATGAAATGATGATTACATGGTACACTGTTTTGGTTTAATGAGATCTTCAACGGCAGAAAAAATAAATATAGGGAAATATTTGTGAAGCCAAATGTGGCGTTAGTAGTGCCATGTGTTTACCTGTTGACCTTCTTGGTGTGGAAAATAGGCTATGGAAATCCAATGCAGAAACTAGAGAGGCTCTTCTATTGCTTATCTTTCTTTCTTTACTTATGACTTCATAATTGAGAGAACTTGACCTCTGCTCCGTAATCATTGAACCATACCTTGACGATCCTCGGAACTCCTTATGAAGTTTAGGCTGTCTCCTATGGTGTATTTCCAAATCTATGTTCTGGTATCTCTCCTGGAACAATAAAACTTTCAGTTCCTGAACTTTTCTTTCTAGCATCATGATCTCTTCCTCAACCTTTGCCAATTCTTGAAGAAGATTCCGAATCTGCAACCAATTAAGTCAAAATAATCCAATGTAAAATATATCATATAAAAAAATGAACATTATATATTTACTATGTTAGGTATTTGTTTATACTATACCTGAGGTGGAAACAATGGGGGAATGAGTGGAAGAGAGAAAACAGGTCCATGAAGAGCACAACTTAAGATGCTATTGAGTGCCTCTTCACACTTCAACTGAGCTTGCAATTGGACAACCTGAGACAACATAAGAAATAAAGGAAATCATAATCAGAAAACATTACTCAAACATCCTAAGCTATATATATGTACCAATCTCTTATGGTCTTTTCTTAAGAGGAATATGCATATCATGAATGGATTTTGGAGAAACAATGATCCAAATGAGGCAAGTTGCTCTCACTCACCTCTTTCTCAAGGCCTTGTCTAGTGTGAGGCTCTTGGCTTTTCTCCATGAGATAGTCTTCAAATTTCATTGCTTGTGTGAATCCAAAAGAGCCCTTTGACTTTAAAGTAAGAAATATATATTTTTGGTGTGAGGAAATTGGTGGCAGTCAAGAAGTTCATATGTATTAATGTAATAATTGGTTGTTAGTGGGTGACATTAAAGAGTATAGTTAGCTACAAAATTAGAGGGGGTGAACAAGATCGATGATTATGACCCTTAAATTTCAAAGAGTGATAAAAAACATGAAAAGTGGAAGTGGTAAATTTATAAGTGAGAATGTGCGGTGGAATGGGACGGTGGAGAATCTGTCTTGGGTTTCAAGTGCATCATGATCATCTCATGAATGTTGGAACTGGATTTTTCATCACCCAAGGTTTGAATTTGGTGGTGGTGACGTGAACCCCATGAATGAAGTGGTTGTACCGTGAATACCATGAACCAATCAACAAAACACTTTTTAGAAAATAACAAAAAATGTGAAAACAAAATTTAAAGTAAAACGCCGACTGTGGGGATCGAACCCACGACCACGTGGTTAAAAGCCACGCGCTCTACCACTGAGCTAAGTCGGCTTCATACTTTTACTTTGCATGCTTTTCTAAATATATTCTACTTACAATTCATACTATATTATTTGTTTTAAACTGAAGTAATGAAATCCATTTAATAAGCATAAGTTAGAGAATAGTACAAATTGATTTGATAGCACAACAATTTATTAAATGTATCTTTCTAAAAAGAATTAAAAAAATTTGAAATACAATGAAAATGATTTAATCTATTACACAGAACAACTGCCATCCAAAATCAAAATTCTGATGAACATTACTTTTTTCTATATCCTATATCCTTGCTAATCTGTGGTAGATGGTGCTCACGTTCTTCATAATCGTCTTCCACCTGCATGAAACCAATTAGGAACATAAATTTCATAACTATCCATGCTGAAAAACCTTAGCATTTGGATAGTTATTCGTGGATTATAACATGTTAAAGGTAATTTTTGTTTACATACTTGAAAAAATGTTACATTGGTAACATATATTTATACTTTACAAAAATGTGAAAAATACCTGTAGGGTGAAACTAACACCAACATCAATTTCACCACAGTAAGATTTGTTTGCACGAACCACTCTGTATTTGAGAGTTTGTAGTTTAGCTTCTCCATCGTCTACTCCTTGGGCCAATAAATCCCCTACATGGATTCTACATATAATAAAACAAAATTTCCCTTTTAAACCATGAATATTTAATAAAAAGTGAGGCTCACTTAGAATTATAAATGAAAACTTTCATTATTACTATATATTATTACAAACAACAAACTAATCAAGAAAATAATATAGTGCTTTATAAAGAACTCTTACATGGATTCTCCAACAAAGTCATCTGTATACAAGTCTTGGTCCATAATTTTGATGATGATCTTGTGTTGATGATTTGATAAAGGGTATTCTACTTTGAAGATAAATTTCTCATTCCATACCGGATTTATGCCCTGGCCTGCACAAGACACCATTCAAGATTCAAGACTGTGTTTAACCAAAAAGGTTAAGCATTACAAAACTCTAATCACATTTCTTATCATTATTAGTTAGACTTAGCTGTGAAAAAAAAACCATTTAACTAAATTAATCATAGTTGAAAGGTCTCTGCATTTAAGCAGTGATTTGAACACAAATATGTTATGCACAGTTTGAAAGGTATCTGATCTCTATTCAAATATAGGTAAGTTTCTTCTAAAAGCAAAAAATAAGTAACTTGTCATAAGGGAGATTCAAACATGGACTTGGTTACACCAGAACATACCAATGGCGACACTACTCCTTTGCTCTTGGTCTTTGTATTGTATCAGAACATAAGGGTCCATTTCACCTATCACCAAAGGTAAACAAGTGAACAACACAAAATCTTGTTAAAATTGGTGAGTAAATAACACTCTATATTAATAATTAAGAAGTAGTGTAAAATGTTAGGCAAAGTGAGTTGTTACATACCAATGATATCAGAGTTATGCAGGCCCTTTGCTTTTAGAAGTTGCACCTCCATGAAAGCAATTGCCATGTTATTATCTGTGTCTCTGAAGACTCTAATTGTAATTCAGCAAACTTTGCAACGTGCTTGAGAAGTATCTGTTTTAGGCTTATGAGCGTTAAAGTTGGAAATGTTTATATTGGGTCCTTAGCATGAGCCTTTGATATGACCAAGACTTGCACATTCTACAAAATCAAAGTATGAATAGGACCACACACTTGGTCTTCCCATTAAACCTTACACAAATACTTGTTAAATTACCACTAGTACATAATTAAGTGCCAACTATGTACTTTTTTTCTAATGAAACATAATTATATATCTATAATCCAATAGTCTTATACGTGTTCTTAACCAACCCACTGAATAAAAAAAACTAATCATGAATAAAATCAATAGATAATGAATAGTGGTAATATTTCTAGAAGGGAGGAAAGGCTGCTACGTATTTGTCTTGCTTAAAAGAAAATGGTTCTTTTTTGTTGGATTTATTAATTTATAATTTACAGTGTCCATTTTCTGACTCAGTTTGGTTGAAATGTCTTCAAAACATTAATAGTATCAAAACAATTTTGACAGAAAACTGTTGCTTGGAATCATCGTGGATATGGTTTGGTCTCATCTTAATTTATTTTTAACTCAATTCATTGAAGCTATCGAGTTTACGTACATTAGTTCTAAATTATTTATGCATAAAAGCCAAAGAATACCTTTAAGAAGATAACACTTTTTATTGCATAATATTATTTTTTTGAAAATTATTGTATAAAGTAATTTTAGTTTCTATATTTTATAAAGTTCGCAATTTTAGTCTCTAATGTTTTTTCACGTTTAGTTTTTAATTATCCTAATTTTTTTTTTAGTTTTATCATACAATTTTGATTTATTTTATTTTATTTTATTATAGTATTGGAAGATTAATTGGAGCCATATGGATGATCCAATTTTTGAATGAATTAGATGGATTGTCAAACTTTATTAAATGATGATCAGAGAGTGATTCATCTTTATAAGATTTTCCAATCATAAAGGGTTGAATTTTGTTCCATGAAGATCAACTAAGATATAAGACTATTCAAGTAATTTGTTGAGATTGAGTAAGTAATCTTTGAAAAATAAATATATATTTATAATATAGTGAGATTTCCAATACAAATATTAGAATGATTAATATATGACTATAAACTAATTTATATTGGGAAAAAAAATCAGTTTTTGAATATATTTAAAATTGTTTGTGATATATAGATTTGACTTGATTATCTCAAATAATTATTATAAATTTTTTAACATTAAATAATACATTACACAATTTATTATTGACTTCGCTCAATTTTCAGTTCAAGTGACTGGAATTATTGATAATTCAAAATTATCAGATTAAAATTGTGAAAAAAAAATTAAGAACTATAATTGTAGATTCTGTAAAATTTATCAAAACAACGATGCTTGTTCAAACAAAGGAGTGTCTAAAGTTCAACTCTTATAATTTTGTTCCAATATGTTAAAAAAAATTCAAATCATATATGTGTATATATATATAAGTATTTTATTGAAAGATATTAATATAAAAATTATTTAAAATATTAATATTAAGTCAAGATTATATAAAATTAATTTAAGCATTCATTTTACCAACTTAAACCTTTGAGTGAACTTTTTGAATAGTGTTTAGACTAGTAAAATATTATGACCTACAAAATTAAGATAAAGATCTCATTTAGATAAGTATGCAGTGTAATGTGTAATATGTAAAACATGTAAGAAATTATTTCAAACATTATTTAGTTTGCAAAATACAATCCACTTTAAATTCAAAGTCAAACCAAATATTCATAAATGAGTGGATCCACTCTTTTTTACCAAATCTAGCATTTGACCTGTGAAAATAGGTTAAATTAAATTAGTTGACATAAAACTTATGAATTATTTTATATTTTGTTTGAGTGACTGAGACCCAGGCAAATATGTACAAGTAAAAAAAAAATAACTCTAAAAAACTTTTTGACATTATTTTTTATTTCAAATCTCAGTCTTTTCTAAAACATTAATTAAAGAAAAGGACTTGAACATGTTACACCTACAACATTAATTCAGGATGTTCATTATGGAATTTGCAAAAGAAATAAGGTGGGTTGAATTAATATTTCAATCGAGTTGCATGTATAATTATTTGTGTGAGATATGATTAAATATTTTTATTTATTATTTTATCAGTATAATATAGTTGATGGTTGAAGATAATTATATTAATTTTTTTATCAATTATGAGTTTAGTGAGCAAGTTGAAATGTTATAAATTATAAACTATTTATATTTATTTACACTATTAATTACAAGTAAAAGTTTTGGATGTTGTGAGATTATTGATACCAGACATCTATGCCATTATAATTAGTTTGTGCTGCTACTTTTATTTTGACAAATTAGTGTAAGGCAAGTTAAAAATGATGGAAATGTTGAATTGAGACAATTAATTATCATTTGAGACAATTAATGAGAATAATACAAACTAATTTGATAGTAACATTTTAATACATTTATTTTGATTGCTTGTACTTGCTAAAATAATTAAAGAATGAAATAATACATTATTGAAACTAATGAAATGTGTTGCACAATCACTATTCTAAAACTACTTTCTATCTACATTTCGTTTTCATATGTTGGCTCTGCTAATTTACGGCAAATAAATTTTACTTTCTTCTTGCAATTGTTTAAATAATAAATATGTTGTATTGGTAATATATATATATATATATATATATATATATATATATATATTCATAGACTTTAAAAGTAAACATATATTAACTTTTTTTTATATGGCTAGAGATGAAACCAAATTTTGAAATATCAGTTTTGTGAAATTGAATTAGAGATAAATTTACATCAGTTTTTTTTATTGGATTATCCCATAAAAATATTTGTCCATAATTTATTTTGAGAGTGTGATTGCTTAGTCCACATTGAAAAGGCATGGTGTCACAAATCTACTCTTATAACAATTTTTCTCATAAATTTAAACTCTTTGGTCAAAAACTAAATTAATTAATTTTAAAAGAGTGATTTGGTTTATAATTTAATTTATATTTAATCTGGTTTGGTTTTTTATAACCCGAAATTCATATTGTCACCTACTATTTTCTATTATTTTGTATCACAAAATAAGATTTCAAGAGCCATTATATAAAGTAATTACTCCATGCAAGAATGACAAATTTTGCAAGTGCTTTGTGAACATATATTATTTGGCATGTACTGCCAAGAATTTTGGTACCTTTTTCTAGTAGAGAAACTCTAACAAACTCAGTAGAGAAACTCTAACAAACTCTCTATATAAGCATCTATCACACAAACCATAATCCCAAAAAAGAGAGAACTATACAAACATAAATGATGGAAGGTAAATTAAGAAAAAATAAAAACATAAAAACAAAATGTTTCAATTGAAATGTTAATCTGTTCACAACAAAATTCACTTTCAACAAATATTATAACTTAGATTTTTCTTTTTAGTTCAATCTTAGTTTAACTATTCATTCTCTTGTTACAACGACGACGGTAGTTGAAGTACAATACAATCCTTCTCATTTGGATCAACTAGGTCTAGATGAACAGTTCGAGGTTTCTAGTCTCTCTTCATAAATATGCATTGAGATTTCTTATAACCTTCAACTGGAAGAAAGGTATGAGATGACGAAGTGCAACTGAAGTTATTTAAAGATGTGAGTTATACTTTTTTTTATATAAATTTTTTTTATGTTAGACATCACTATGCTACTTGACATCTCAGTTAGGCTGATACCTCAAGTAACAACAATCATTTGTCATCACATGAAAAAAATATTATTAAAAAAAAGAAAAAGAAAGAAAATACAAAAATATGGGGGACTAGACCAAAACCCATATGTTAACAAAAACGATACATAAGTAGACTATACCTATTAATAAAGAATTTTAAGAACAGACTAGATGGAAGTCTATTATACCAATGAAAGGATTCTCTATGAATAAATCCTAAATTAGCCAACTTATCAGCACACACATTCCCTTCACGAAAAATATGAGTAACCCTAAACCTGATTTTTCAACAGTAATTAAGACAAGTATTCCATCAATTACGAAACATCCAAGGAACATTTGTCCTAACAGTAAACGCAACACAAACTAAGGCAGAGTCACATTTCAACCAGACATTAGTAAGATCCAACTTTTGAGCTTCCTCCAAAGCATATATAACTCTATAAAATTCAGCAACCAAAGCAGTCTGAACGTCAAGAAACACAGAGAAAACTCTAATAAACTCCTCTATACTCCCACGGAAAATACTTCCACAAGCGACAAGACCTGGATAACCCCTAGCAGTCTCATCAGTGTTAATTTTAACCCAGCCTGGTAAATTATATTTAAAATAATTAAAAAGATTAAAACTGGTTTTCATAATTAATATGGAGGTAGAATATATGGAGGTGGATGAAGAATTTACCGAGAAACTCACAGGAGGAAAAAGTCCAAAATAAGTTTATAAAATTAAAATACGAACAAAAACTTGATGGATTAAATTAATCTTTTCGAGACCTTAAGCTTTCAAAAGCTACACCTCCATCAAACCAATTATGGTCATGTTGTCTAAGTCACCCGAATAGTAAAGATTCTAACTCAGCATTCTCTTATAATTAACGAGCTTAAGAAGTATATGTTTTAGGGTTATGAATAGAAAAGTTGGAAAGTGTGGTGAGCTTGTGGTTGTTTATATAATGTAGGGTCCTTAGCATGAGCAGCTATTAGATCAATACTTGTCAAGTTAACGTTGTACACAATCAAAGTACGAATATTCACCAAAAATAAAATCAAAGTATGAATAGGACCACCCGTCCCATATTTCCAGAACTGTGTCACTTGGCATTAAAGACTATAAAAATTTAGAGTTGGTCTTTGTTTTGTTTTACGAAAGTTTCTTGTTGATGACAGAAACGTGTGTACCAAGTAGGACAAATAGGTTTTAGAAAATATTGGAGTTGACTCACGGTCTTCTAATAGGTTTCAATTACTCATATTCACGCAATTTCACTCTAAAACTATACAGCTTTCACTTTTCCTTAACTGAGACCACCACTAATTATTATTGGATTTTCATTATTAGTGTTAGATTTTGATTTACTATAGTATGCAATTTTTGTTGATGTGAAATCAAAAATTGAAAAGTATGGAATGGATTAAATTTTTGTCTCTATATTTAAAACCGATCCAATTCAAAGTGTATTCTGTACTCAATATTCTTTAATAATAAGCCACATTGTCATCTATCTACGATAATTTGAATTTACATTTTTGTGTTGAGTTCTATATTATATGTTGAAAGTTATGTAAGATTAATTAATGAGGATATTTTATAATTGTTGTTATCAGAAACGATTGCGAGTCTCTTAAATGGAAAAGTGGTTTTTTAAAAAAGTGGAGTTTATACTTCCGAGGTAGTGATAGTTGATGAAGTTTGATGGGAGATTTATCAGAAAAAAATATCCGACCTTTAGTAAAAACTAGATAAATTATAAAATATATGGATATAAAAGTAAATAAGAGAATGGAGTGAGAACTTCACATAAAATTAATTAATATGTATTTATAGGTTGTTGAATTTAAGTTAAAATATTTCAAAAAATATTTAAAATAAATAAAAAAATATGATTGATTAGTGAATATTTCTCATTGAATTAATTATAATCATATATATACATACATAATACATAAGTTATATATTATATGTGCGCATTCAATTTTGTTGTATAGCATAAAGTAGGTTAACCAATGATGAACCATCATGAAGCAAAAGGGTGAATTGAGAATTCAGATTTGGGATAACGAGAATGATATTAAAAGTATAAACGATGGAATAATACAAATTAAACTAAGTTGATAATACAACTATTTGTTAAATGTGTCTTGCTAAAAAGAATTAAAAAATGAAATAACGTGGAATTGAAAATGACAATCCAAAACATGGTTTTCATATGTTAGCCTTGCTAATCTTCGAGAAATGCTTGTGACTTTCTTTCCATCCTCCTATCTCTTCTTCAACAAATTTGTTTTCCACCTACACCAATCCAAACAAAATTTAATTAATCTTAACGTAAATTTCATTACCATCTTAACATTTAATTAATCATTGGGTGGAATAGTATAATTCATAATTAAGTAGATCATGCAATGTTGTGAAGAATACCTTTGGAGTAAAAGTAACACCAACATCAATTTCTCCACAATAAGACTTGTTTGCACGAACCACTCTATACTTTAGAGTTTGTAGCTTTGCTCCTCCATTCTCTACTCCCTGGGCCAATAAATCCCCCACATGGATTCTACATACAAAACAACAAATTTCTCTTTTAAATCGTGAACTAAGTAAATTGTTATAGTGACATGAAATTTATAATGAAGCCATTGAACTCTTACATGGCTTCTCCAACAAAGTCGTCTTTATATAAGTCTTTATCCATGATTTTGAAGATGAGCTTGTGTTGATCGTTTGATCCAACATAGTCTACTTTAAACATAAACTGTTCATTCCATACCGGATTCTTGCCCTGCCCTGCACAAAACACCATGCAAGACTACGTTCAACAAAAACTTCAAACCATAAATTATTATGCATCTCATGATTTTCATTACTCTGTATCAAAGTTGTTTCTGATGGGTCCAAATGAAAACGAAGTTTAAGCAATCTTTTGGACAACTATAATATGCCATGCACATTGTTAAAGCTACCCAAGTTTCTTGCAAATTGAAGAAAAAGATATAAGGACTTGAATATATAGGGCATAAACGTACCTCTAGCAACTCTACTCCTTTTCTCCTGGCCTTTGTATTGTATCAGAACATAGGGGTCCATTTTACCTATCAACAAAGTAAAAGATTAAACCAACCATTCTAGCATATTACTGATACCATGTCTGATTCAGCTTAATTTAATTAGCTTCATTAGACATGTACTAAAAAGTTCTTATCCATTGATTTGAGTTTTTAAAGAAAAGAAGAGGAAAACTCAGAAAAACACTGATGTTTTCTGAAGACAAAACAAGACAAAGGTAGTTGTTAATAATAATATGTAGATACCAAAGATATCAGTGTCACGTAGGCCTTTTGCTTTCACAAGTTGCACCTCCATGAAACCAGTTACCATGTCTCTATTCCTGAAGAGTGAAGATTCTAATTCTCCAAATTCTTACAATAGATGTGCTTAATAGAGAAGTAATATCTGTTTTAGGTTTATGAGTGTTGAAGTTGGAAAAATGGTAGCCTTGTGTTTGCTTATATAGGGCTTCCAGTGCATGACCAAGACTTTGGCATTGTACAAAAAATCAAAGTATGAATAGGATAAGACCATACGCGCATGCACCTCAAACTTGGTCTTCCAATTTCCAGAAAGCTACGGAAATAAATTAATGTCATTTGGCCTTAATAAATTGTTGAAAAGGACAACTAAGTACTGTTTTCTATGAAAAGTATTCACAATCAAAAGCAGAAGTAAATGACTTAGTAAGACTTTTAGTCTTCTACTCTTTATTGGGTGAAGGAGGGTCCAGAAGGGCTGCCATGTGCTTCCTTGTTAAATAATTCTCATTAGTAACCTCGTGTGACAAATTCAAAATTAACTTATAGTTTTTTACCTTTATTTTTCCCTTGAGTTTCTGTAGCAGACTCGTTTTGAAGACGAGTCTTTTTCTTAGGGTAGAATCGGTTTGAATTTGACTGATGACAAACCTAATTAACTTTGTTTGGTGTCATATAAGTTTTGATGACCAGTTCAACCTACTCACTATGAAATGTCTGCTAGTCTATATTTTGGAATACATCAAACAATTAGGATTTCCTTGAAGCTAGTTGATTTTTGTAGAATATTGTTATATGTTATAAAGTAAATTAATATATATATATATACAATTTTCATTCATTAAAATATATATTTTAAAGATAATTTGTTTTCTTTTTAAAAAAACTTTAGAACATGTTAAGGTAACATTATAAAATCAAAAGTTGAATTGAAAATAGTTATTTGAATAAACGTAATAAAATGTTTTTAATATATTAGTTTTGTTAAAAATAATATTTAAAAAAAAAATATTAAACCTAAAGCAAATTAATTTTTATGTAGCTTAACACATTGATACAAAAAGAATTTGAAAATTTGTTTCTCTTTAACAAACTAATTTAAGGTTGTGACACCGATTTTTGAGGGTTGGATATATAAATGCCCATATAACTCTCTTAAGCTTTCTATTATATTATATTGGTGCTATTTTCTAATACGTGGGGCTGTAGTTTTTATTATAATTATATTAATATTATCATTTTGTTACAACATTATATTACGGTTTGTTATATTATATATTCGTTCATAGAGGAGTATTATATTGGATTATTGTAATTAAAATACTAGAAAAATATCTAAGTCTACTGTCAAATTTTATGATGAAAGTTCCAAAAAAGATTTGTGATATTTATATTTGTCTGTTTGATATGTCTTTGAGTTCTTGAAAAAACTTCCTCAAAAAGTTATAATTTTATTTTTACATACCAACTTCTATCTTATAGAAATTTGACCCAATTAAACTAATTAAGTTTCACATCAGGGAAAATAATATCATAAATCCATTTTTTTTCCTAACAGCATGAAAATGATAGTGTATGTTTTTTAACATTTTTAAATAACTGATGTAAAGAGATGTTCTAAAAAAAATCAGTAGCGCGAAATTTATTTACTGCGATGAAGCTCTTTGCACATGTTTAGAGAACATATTTTGTAAACACCTTTTTTGTTCACTCTAAATTTTTTTGACAATCCTTTGTCTTTGTTTTCTTTTTGAAGCCATGAGCTAAGAGTAACTCAAAATAATTGTATTTTAACCTGACAAAATTTTGGTAAGAGTAAATTTTTTATTCCTTTTAGTTTTTTAGCTCTCTTTCTTTTGTGTGCATGTGGTCACAGGAATCTCTCGTATGTATGATCAATTAAGAAAATAATTTGTGTTAGTTTAAATCTATAATAGTATATATTTGTCTGTTAAGTTTGACTTTTTGAAAGTAACTTAGAAGATCTTTGAGTATCCTCAGCTCATGCTATGCTCTAGAAATAGATTTTTTTAAAAAAGAGAAAATTTACAAGGAAGTTAATAAAAAATGGCATTAGGATTTGTAAATTTGGATGAGATTTTATGTTTTGAAATTAAATGGTTGATTTTCTTATTCTTGTTGACACTTTTGAAATACAGAATTAAGACGTTTTTCAGTTGTTAAAGTGGAAATGTTATATTATATTTTAAACTAAATGATTATAGAATAACAAATAAGTATAAGTTGAGATTTTTGTTCATTTTTTATATTTTCCATATAAAAACTGTTTTGAACTATGATTTCTAATTTGTAGATAAATCATAAGAATTGTAATAAATTTGACTTTGAAAAGGAAATAATATGTGATTTTAATTAATGGTTAAGTTTTAGTCCAGATTGATCTTGTATGTGAGTTGATGGCATCTATTTTTATCGCTAAACACTAAGTAATATAATTTGGTGTCAGATAATCCAGTGTTTTTAATCAGAGACCAAAGTTCCATCTAGTTATTATGTACATTCACTCAGTGTATGATGATTAAAATTTTACGATTAAACTCATTAACAACCATCTTAATGCCAAGTGTTTTCATCACATCTCAGTCACTAGAAGGGATTTCAAAATCTGCATATTCAACTACATACAAAAAAGACTTAATGTTCCGTTCAAAATCCATATCTGAAGCACACTGAATTAAAAGCCACTTTGCTTCCATCCTCCAGCATCATCATCATCATCATATTCCTGTTCCTGTGAATTCCAAGAACAACATTAAAGAAACTCCTAAAGTCCTAACATACATGTTGACAATACTTCATTTCAAATTTTCCATTGTGCATAACAACTAACTAGCATGTTTTTTTCATATGAACTCAAGCTTACATTCTTTGCTGTTGTTTGCATAACAAGAAATATGAGCACTCTCAAACTAAAATATTACCTTTAAGGTGAAAGTTATACCAACTTCAATTTCACCACAGTAAGATTGGTCTCCTCGAACCACACTATACTTGTGAGGACGAAGCTCAGCTGATCCCTTCTCTGTTCCTTCTGCCAATAAATCCTTTACATATACTCTGGATACAGAAAATTGACCCTTTATTATGAACAAGAAATAAAAGTAAGAATATGCTTTATGATCTTTTTCTCATGATCCCGGTTTAAGGAAGGGTGACCTTCTCATTATTCCATTACGTGCCACCCTTCTTCATTGGATACAGAGGAATCAAAAAAGCTTAATTGCATTCTTAACAAAAAGTTAAGATGAGAATTTAGAAACTAACATGGTGATTCCTTCGTATCAAGATGACTTGAATTTTAACTTCTTAAAATTTTTCCCAAGTGTTAGTATTTCCAGGTGATAAAAGCAATGTATTTCTTGAGAGAATGAATTTGGAGAAATTGTTGACATATTTATTGTTATTATCAATATGTGTGAAAAAACTTTAAACTACATATTTTGAGACTTTTGAGACAGAGAGGTACTAGTAACAATTTCATTCAGTCAATAAGAGCAACTCGTCTTGGCAAATTCAGTATATTTAAGAAGCTAGGAAAGTCTTACGCAGCCTGGCCAACAAAGTCATCTGCAGAAAATACATCCTTGTCCATGATTACAAGGTTGAGCTTGTATTGGTCACCTGATCCAGGATATTCTACTCTGAATACAAACTTCTCATTCCATTCAGGATTTCTGCCTCCCTCTGCATCAATAAAAAAAGTCATCTAACCAAATGCTTATTCATGGAAAAAAACAACAACTGAAAATCCATCTCAGCTTTTATTAGCATGTATGTTACTTTGAAGCTAGTAAGACCCACTATCTATTTTAGTGTTTCAACGTATGTGTGAGTTTGATGCTTTAGCAAACATTATCAGGCGGTTGAAAAAGGGAAGAAAACACACTTATTCTGCTTTTGCTTGCCCATCTCCTTCAACAAAGGAAATAGTGAAGGAAAAAAACTAGTTACAGTTTTGTAGTTGCTTTTAGTGTTAATCTTCAATTAGAATTAGAGGCTCACACCAGAAATCCACATAATAAAGGTTTCTATCAGAGAGGTCAACATAGATTATTGAAGTGAACTTCAATTTTAATTGGACAACACTAAAAACAGTTGTGGAACTTTATTTAAGTTTGGTCAGAGCGAAATACACACATAGGGAAGGGAGGGAAGAGAAATGAAGGGATAAAACTCCAGGTCTGACAGTCCTTAATTCTTATTCCCTCCTGTGGTGCCCTTTTAGCTTGAGATTCTTGAGCTCTAAGCATCTAATTACAAAAATCTTAATTCCTTCATAAAAAAAAGAAGGAAGAAAACACATATTGCATCAGAAAAAGCATACCACTTGCAGATGAACTGCATGTTCGCTAGAATTGGCCTAACAAAATTCTTGCTTTACATTTCCTTTTCTCCACTCTTGTAATCTCACCAAGAGAATGAAATGATTGAGCAATTTCACACGAAGTTTAAGTATGGGAAAAGCTTCTCACAAGTTTTGAGGTCGTGTATATGAATATGCTGTGTAGGTGAGTGGATCCAATATCTTGTATGAACTACAGTTTAAAGAAGAATTTTAAACTGAGTCCATTTATGTGTCAAATATATGCATCTCTCCAAATTGATCCTTGTACCCTTTTGGGGAATTTAACCACTACCTTGAAGTAATTGAACTTTGATTTGCTGGGGTTTCCCTCATTAGAACAGCCAATCATGTAATGAATTCAAGTACTTCAAAATACATAGTTCAAGAAACCATATCTATCAATGGCATGTCACAGGCGATCATTGTAATCGGTGATAAAAAGTTTTACCTATTCCTCCATGCCAAGCTATACAGTTTAGCACACACCACACAATAACCGTGAAATACTAAGCATTTCCAGACTTGATAGTTAATGCTATACAAATTTGTAGGAAAATGAGCATCTAACTAACCATGAATTACACGGCTCTTGCGCTCTTGACCTTTGTATTGTAACAGGACATACGGATCCATATGAGCTATCAACAAAAGAAAACAGATTAAAAAAACAAACAGCACCTTGTTAGAATCAGATAATAAAAAGGTATTAAACCATTGCATGTAAGTGAGCACTTCATTAATTACTTCCTTTTAAGTGAAGAACAACTAATCAAGAAGAAAATCATCATAGCAGTGCCTTGAGTCCATCTAAATTAAACTGGACTCAAGGAATTGAGATGTCAGATGATTCAGATCAGAATGATGGGAACAAGGAGTTGAATACTGATGAATGAATGATTAGAAAAATCCCAATTTTAGAATAAGAAAAGGTTCAAGTAATCAAAAGGAACATAAAAGGGAAAAGAAAAATGAGAAAAGAAAGGAATCTGAGCTAAAGATTCAATGTACCAAAGACATCGGTTTCATGAAGACCCTTTGCTTTCACCAGCTGCACCTCCATGAACCCAAATGCCATCTCTCTCTCTCTCTCTCTCTAGAACCTTCCCTGGCTTACAATGAAGAAAGAAACCTTAAATGGTCAAAATGAACATCAAGTAATACAAACGAAGACAAATGTGTAAACCTCTGAATAGATTTATTCTAATCCCCTCGTAAAATGTTTATCACGTCTGATTAAAATTTGCTATTACAAATCACAGAAAAAAAAAATAACAAAGTCCTCATATCATCCCTAATTCAGCAAGATGCATTTTCTGAGGACAAACAAAACTCGCAAACGTTCTTTTTATTACAGAAAGTTTCTCAAATCATGATAATAACCTGCTTATATATTAGTAATACTATTTAATAATTTCCATTTAAAACATGCTATTAATTACTAATTAATTTAAGAAATTGATAGGAAAAGCAAAAATTTACGTCATCTAAGTGAAAACAAGTGAAATTATTTTAACTGAAAATTAAAAGTCAGCAACCTTGAAAGTACGCAATGTTGTCACACGTCATTCCACTTTTTAATGACTTGTTCTATAATTCACACGTTGTGCTGTTATATATATATATATATATATATATATATATGAATGTTTTGTTTTGCGGTATTTGAGTCAACCAAGATAAAAAAAATGTTTCTTAAACTTACAGAATAAATATATTAATCATTAGCAATCAACACAATTTTTAAAAATTGAAATTAGTAGCTTCTAGAAAATGTCATTTTCTGAAAAAATTGTTCAGAGCAAAAGTAAGCAACTCCATTATTCTTAAAATTAAAAGAACTTGAAAATGCTCAATGAGTTTGAGTTATTTTGAAAAGTTAATGTTTTCTGCAAGTACTACGAAAGCAAGATTACGTAACCTTTGAAAATAAATTTAAAACTAAAACTAGATTCGACTAATAAAATAAAAAGTAAAGTGATGAATATTCTTGAATATTATAAAACAGCAAATAAAAACACTAAGAAAAAAGTTAAACACGCCAAGAATATAGGGATAGTATATATGTCCCAGGAAAATGTTGGCCAGAAATTGTTTAGCTTATTAAAAATCATGACTTGAACTTGGAAACTCTTTCTACTATTAGTCTTGCTTTTGGGTTCTCATCTCATAGAGCTAGTGATTCCAGCTCATCACACACTTTAAGGTGCTTCAAACTATGTTTAAATCACAAGAACTAAAAATATGGGTTAAAAGTCATTTATCTTGTAAAAATCATACCTTGAGCTTGAAAATTCCTTTTTCCCGTGAATCCTGCTTCTGAGTTCTCACAACACATAGAACTAAGATTATAGCTGATAATACCTTTTTAAGGTGCTTCAAATGGTTCTGTACTTGCAACACATTAAGCTATCATATTCCTAGTTGAACCACAAAACCAACAGCCATGAAAACATAACAACAGCCTTTAATTTGCATATGGCTTATTTATTTAGGCTCAAATAACTAGAGGTGAAACCAATAATGGAGATTAACTTATTTAATTAAATCTTTAAAACTTTTAGCATGTTACATACTTTACTTAGCAATTGAATAATTATCAGATTTAAGTACAAATTCGGGGTCGAGCAAGAATTGTCCAAAGCTACTCGACTTTTCAGAATTCTGGTCTGTAAAATCCCACAATCACGCAATTATATTTAACAGGCTTTCCAAGAATAAACATTTATTCAAGGTGTTTATCAAATCAAGGGTCCAGATTTCTGTGAAAATTCGTTGCAAGAGTGTTATTTTATTTTAGTGGCCAGTTAAGCATTTAGTGCATGTTTGGATTAGAATTTGCATACATAAAATTTCATCAAAAGTTTAAAAGCAAGTTGACAAAACTAATTTTGTAGCAGGAGCCCGAGCGGCTATCCAGAGATGCTCTTAGTTCGCAATTTGTAGTTAACGATACGCTCATAAAACAGCAGCAGTTGAATTAAGATCATAGGGTCATAAAGCAATCTCAATAAATAATTCAAGGTTGTAGGCTAAGTTCAAATGGTCCAAAACAAACCGCACGTGAAGTCAGTTGTTATACATTCATCCATCGTATTCGTAAACATCAAGCAAATACAGGTTTTTGCAAATGTCTTAATAAATTGCAGGAAATGTACAGAAGCCCAGCAGCATATTGTCAGTGGCCTGCAACCTGCATGAAGAAAACCATCAAAACAAAATCAAACCCAAGGAAAATCCAATCTCCTAATATAAAAAAATCCCACTCTGGAAATTTTACCTCATCTTCCACGCCTTGGTGACAGGTCAGCAGATCTTGATCTAGATCCAACGGGTGATCTCGATGACTTCCACTGGCCTCGATCAGCTTCAGACTTGTACATAGATTTCCTTTTTCATAGAACGATAATAAATAAGTAAACACACAAGGGGAAAATAAAGGCACATGGTCAAGTAAAGAAGCTAAACAGAAAATGGATGGACTCACTCAGCATATCCATTGCTTTGATTCTGTTCAATACCATTGCCATATCCAGGAGAATAAGATCTACGCTTTTGCTCACCATCTCGCTCCCGGGGAGGACCTCTTGGTGATCTAGGATGCTCTGCTTGCCTCCTAGGGGAAACAGAGTAATCACTTTGCCGTCTTGGAGCAGGAGAATAGGACCTGATAAATATCATATTAAAACCATGATTACATGCTTCAGTGAACTATAAACGAAGACACTTTGAACTTTGAAGAAACTTGCCTTGAACGATATCGACTTCTAGAACCAGAATGATAAGGTGGTGAGCGTGATCTACTAACTGAGCGAGATCGAGAACGCCCTGATAACAAAAGGCTAGGTCTTGTCAAGAAAACAGAACAAACTTCAATACAGCGCAATTCTTCAAAAAAAATGGAAGCATCCCGTGAAACAAATTAGTTATTAATTCTGAACTTAACAAGTTAGCAGCGTCCAGTTCCCCATCATAACAATGGTCGACGAATCCGGCACCAAAGTAAGGAAATCCTTAAAATAGTTTTCAGTAAGCTAACTACTATGTTAATTAAATTAGCCTTTAGAGACACAGGAAGGTTCCATAAAGGCTCAGAAGTCCTCACTATTAATAACTGGAGCAACCAATATGATCATAGAAGTTAACAGTATAACAAAGTCTTGATACACAACTATAAGAAAGCAAACAATACCATTACTCCCATACATCAGATTAGATTAAAAGAATGGCTTAAATCCACTAATGCTAATTCAGATTAAAATAAACAAAAGTCTACACTTGAGATTAATTATTGCAACAGTCACAATCATGACAAACAACAATTATTTTTAGAGTAAACACTGATTTTTCAAATCAACAAAACAAAGATGATCAAATTATCAATTCAATCAGATATCCATCTAAACTATCATTTCATTCTTATGTTCACCCTACAAGGACAAATGTCCTAACATGAAAGAAGAATGAAAAATGCATAAGAGTTGCAAGTCGAACAGAATTTCATATCTAACATGGAGGAAAGCCCACGTTATATATATTTTACAACTGATATTACCGTAATGAGAAGACCTACGTCCTCCATAGCCTGCTGGTCCTCTGTAAAATACAAAAATCATGTAAATATATTTAAATAGTTAAGCCAAAATAAAATTCAGACAATGATGAGAAAAAGAAAAAAAAATACCTGGCTCTGGTCCTGTGTCGCATCTCCTCTGGTCTTTTTCTTGTCTCTTCAGCCACAACTACAGATATTTCCCTTCCAGCAAAAATCTGTCTGTTCATATGGTACTGTGCCTCTGAGGCATCATAAGGATCCACAAACTGCACAAATGCAAAGCCTCGAGGTTCTCTGTACGGGAAAAAAGTGGAGCTTCATTCTAACACTGCTAGAAAAAGATTGGCAGACAGATTGTAGAATATGCTGACTAGGCAGAATTTGCATAGCCCAGTAAACCACCTCAAATCACATTACTTAGTATAGCTTTCTTTACACACAGCAGTGGATGCTGAATTTACTAAATCTTCTAAAAATCCAAAAGCTTAGTTGTAACCGGCCTTTCCTTTACTCACACTCAAGTAGTAAAGGGAAGAGACTTCAAAAATTCTTCAACACTTATACTTACAAGAAGCACTTGAACTCAAAGCTCCCACAACAAACTAAAAAAAACTCCTCACGAAGCCTTCAATTGGGACAAGAACCAACCAACCAACCAATCTTGCATTCATTGTGTTGTGTATTTATATAATTTCTCTTGGTATGAAGTATGAACACTAACACACTTGAGGACCAATATGTTAAAAGAGTTAGTAGATCTCCTCTTCAAACGTGGGGCTTGTTCTTGTTTTAACTTGAACAATTTCAAACCAACATACCCCCTGACAAACCAGTCCAAGATCAATTCAACAATCCAATAATTTAAAAAATAACACTTAGGCCTATTTGGGTAAACTTGTCAATAAAACACATGAAAGTACAAAATAGAGGTAAATTGAAATAAGCTTCTTTCACAAATTAAAATCGACATATGCATAAACTAATTGGTAGAAGCTCTCTCATTTAGCTTCTCTAGATGTTGAAATTCTCACATGCATAAGCTAATTTTAGTTTATGATAAAAACTTATTTCATTCTCCGCTAAGTGTATATTGAGAAGTTTATCCAAACACGGCCTAAATCAAAATCAAGGTTAACTTCTGCACCCAGCAGCACTTTGACATCCTGAAACAATTAACTACTCAACAGACTCCCTTCAATTTGAATCAGAAGCAAAACTTAACCCTAAAAAGCTCTTAACTTGAAGTAAACCCTAGGCGTTCTGAAATAACCAAATATTTAAGTGGCTCACCCAGAGTAATAATCCTTGGGTATGTAAACATCGCGAACAGGTCCGAATCGCTCGAAAGGAACCCGCAGCTCCTCAGGTCTGCAATCGAGAGGAATGTTCCGAACCAAGAGGCTTCCATTGCTGGTGTCCCTGCGCCTGCCTCCACCGAATCCCCTCCTATTGGAACCCCCTCCTCGGCCACCGTATCCTCGCCGCGGAGGACTGTAGTATGCAGGACTGTTCCGCCGCATCCCTAACCCTAACAAACAATGAAGTAATTCAAAAACGTCAGAGGCAAATTGGAACGTGCTTAATTCCTTTTCAACCATAACTGCGAGAAAAAAAATGAGATTGATGATACCTTGAGTGAGGACAGAGAAATCTCGCAGGTGCGTACCAGGAAGATGAAGACTACGACGACTTAGAAGGTTTAAACCCTAGCACCAACACACACCTATGATGTCTTCTTTTTCCTTTTATTTAATCCATTTGGTTTGATTTAGGTTTTTAAATTCATCGGATTAATTTCAAATTATGGATATTTATTTTTAAGTATTTAATTGTTTTTTAAAATAATGGATGGATAAGAAAAACATACATTAAAAACTACAATGAAAATATATTACTAATACTAGATCTCAAATTTTGTCAACATAGGAAAATGTCAGATTCGTATTACAAATTTTAGTCTTAAGATTTTTTTAACAAAAAAATAAAATATTAGAAATTAATATAAATATTTAATTTTTTAAATTATCAGTCTTTAATTGTTACCTACTTTATGTCTTTACCTAATTTCTTCATTTTCATATTTTTTAAAATAAAATACATCTAAGTAAAATATTTACATCATACATAATTAATACACGAACTATTACATCACACCGTAATTATTTTAAGTTAAAATTTAAAGTTAAATTTTTTTAATTAATTTTAGTATACCATTTTTTTATATTAAGGTGGGTTATTTGCAACTAATAAAATGTGATATGTGATATGATTTATTCAATGTTTCTTTAATTATGCAAACATTGAATATTGTGATATGTGACATGATTTTATTTTGTCAAGAGAATGATATCTTTTAAATCTTATTATAAATGCATGAAAAAAAAAACTAATTTGCTATAATTGGTATATATGTGATACTAATTATGTGCTAACCCGTACAAATGTGTAGTTTTTATAAAATACATTATATTATTCATGAAATAGCACCTCTATACTCATCAATCCAATCATATTTTTATATTTTATTTCTAAGTTTTGGTTTGTCTAAAATTATATGAGATGACGTTTAAAAAAAAAATTAAATTTAAAATTGTTTACAAAATAAACAAAAACGATTATTTAGAGAGTTATCTTTATATTTTTTTTTTAAAATTATATATAAAAAAAAACAGTTACAAAATAATAAAAATAAGAATAAAATAAAAATAAAATAAAATATTAATATATAAAATATTAATAAAATGTAACTGATTTTGAAAATAAACCAAATCGCTCATTTATCTCTCTTTCTATTCATAACTGTTTCTCCACATTTCTTTCAATTCAAAATCATTCTTCCACCTCTCTTTCAATTCAAAACCGTCTCCACTACATATACAAAATATTGTAAAAAAAAAAAGAAATGACACAATGACCATAATACAATAATAAAATTAAATATTAATATAAGGATAAAATAGGAAAAAAATGAAGAGCCTTAAGAAGGAAATCCCTTTGTATACCGAGTATAGATATAGATTAAGAAAATTCCTTATGTAAAATAAAGAGAACAATAGATTCTACAACTATTTTAAATTACACTATACAAGTATTTTTAAATTATACTTTAATAGGAGATCACAACAATTTAATTTTTTAAATGAAAAATAGTTTTACAACATATTTAGTTTTTTTATTGAGTTTTAAAATGTGATATGTTTAATACATCCAAGGGTTGAAATTAAAGCAGAGAGAGAGGCTTGGTGGGTTATCAGAGTAGAGATTGTGTACAGCAACATAAATAGCCAAACAGGGGATTTGGTTAGGGTTACTTTCCAGCAAATCGGAAATCGCAAAGAAGAGAAGGCGCAGTGAAATTCTTCGTTCACATTCAGTTTGGATTTTTCTTTTCGTCATCGGAATGGCTCGAAATGAGGAGAAGGCGCAGTCGATGCTGAACCGCTTCATCACGATGAAGGCGGAGGAGAAGAAGAAGCCGAAGGAGCGCCGTCCGTTCCTCGCCTCGGAGTGCCGCGACCAGTCGGAGGCCGATAAGTGGCGCCAGCAGATCATGCGCGAGATTGGGCGGAAGGTGGCGGAGATTCAGAACGAGGGTCTGGGTGAGCACAGGCTGCGCGACCTCAATGACGAGATCAACAAGCTGATTCGGGAGAAGTCTCACTGGGAGCGCCGCATTGTGGAGCTCGGCGGGTCCAATTACGCGAAGTACTCGGCCAAGATGACGGACCTCGACGGCAACATCGTCGACGTCCCCAACCCGGGCGGCCGTGGCCCCGGCTACCGCTACTTCGGCGCGGCGAAGAAGCTTCCCGGCGTCAAGGAGCTT
>Ga0123342_1003481_pt1 | contig 25222 bp, 15 predicted proteins | sample Turbeawhitnodule_FD_89960 | JGI IMG/M metagenome (GOLD analysis project Ga0123342, IMG submission 89960) | Root nodule microbial communities of legume samples collected from Mexico - Turtle bean Mexico white nodule | ecosystem: Host-associated > Plants > Roots > Nodule | place: Mexico: Nepantla... | reverse complement strand
CCACCAAAGAAGTGACCTTGATCCCCTCAAGACACACACTTCCTTTGGCTCAACACAAACACCACCAAGAATGCTGATCTTGACAACCTCAAGAGCACACAACACTTCTCAGCTTCACACACAGAGTTTACACAAAGTACAAAATGATTACACTTGTTACAGAAAGATCTGAAATCAATATTAGATGAAAATCCTATTCCACACTATCTTGAGAAAGCAATCTCAAAGCAATTTTCAACGCTTCAAAAGCAAAATCAGTGAAAAACTCAAATCTATTTTTCTTTGATTAAACCTCAGTTCTTGTTTGTTACATAATCTGAACAAACTATTTATTGCTTTCAAAGACTAGTCAAAGCATTTAAAATTGGAGTGTATTCAATTATAAAATCATTTAAAGCTCAGTCAAAGCACAAAATAGTTTTTTGTTATGGTCCTAAAACAAACAATTGGTTGAATGCTCGAATCAATCGATTGTTTTGGTTTGACAGCAAGTCAACCATTAAAAATAGTTTTCAACCTTTCTCAAAACACCTAATTATTAAACAATCGGTTGTTTCAACAAAACAACAGGTTGTTTTTCACTTAGTTTGAAAAACACTTTCAATTAAAAGGTTTGAGAATGCTTAAGCTTTAGATTCAATCAAGAGTGGATTTACATAGATAATCTACCCCATATCCTATTCTAAAACAGCTCAGCAACAGCAAGCACATCCAGCCTTCCATCAAACTTCAAAGGATTTGGATTCTTCAAAGCTTGAACACACTTGATTCAACAAGACCGACGTAATACTGGTCGATTGCCTTTCTCTTTCTCTTTCCCCTTATCGACACCTTCAGATTGAATACTCCTATAATAATCAGTGTGTTCTTCTATCTACATCAATTTGGTTGCGCGGTCCCTCAATTGATTGGTTTTTTAGCCAGTCTCTTGATTAAGCTTTCGGTGAATCGGCCTAGTCGGATTACCGAGACAAGGTGATGCATGGCTATCTCGGCATCAAGTTTCTGATACTAATGCAAACTTTGCTAAAAATATCCATAAATGCTCGCAAGGATTCTCCCTTTTCTTATTTCACATTACGGAGAGACATGGATGAGGTGTGGTGCAATCTACTCGTTGCATATTGCATAATGAACATTGTTGTTAGGACTTTAAAGCTTCCCACAAAGTTAGGAGGGAGCCCAGTGAACCAATCGTGCGGTCCCTCTTGTGTAAAGGGTCATATGTGTCTTAGAGACGTTTAGGTGCTCATTAAGATCAGTAGATCCATCATAGACTTTAATGGTTAGTCCTTTCCACTTAGGAGGAAGTTGTGCATCAATTATCTCATATGTGAATAGATATCCTCTCGGGTCCTCCTCCTCGTAAGGGGGAGGAGTGTTTTTGGAACTTTGGTGAGTCTGATAAGTTTGATAGGTTTGATGATTTTAAGGGGTTTGTGGTGGTGCTCGAGATTGTTCTTCCTGTTCACGCCCATCAATCCACTGCTGTAGATTTTTATTTTGCTCCTTTAAAAGGGACATCTCCTCCTCATGTCGATGTCAATCCTCTTGATTTCGTAGCTGATCCGCGATGCCTTTTTGTCGTAACTCTTCCGTTTGTGTCTGGAGGGCCTGGATCATAGCAATTTTTTCATCCGCCATGCAATCATAGTTAGTGTTGTTCCTTGTTGACACCATCGTTGATGGTCTTGATTTGTTGTTGAAAATCGAATACTACCTCGACCCCACGATGGGCGCTAATTGTACCTGTGTAGGCTAGAGGGCTCAGATAGTACTTGTTACTGGACATACAATTATTCACGTGTCGATGATCTCCTGGTTATTTTAGGTCTCCTTCCTCAAATGTTGATGCTCGGTCGATCGGGGGGTCACCTGGAAAAGGTACTTGAACGCTCAAGTAAGTACTCTAGTTTAAAAGTATATTCTAGTTAAATGGGAAAAATGTAGCATACTCCTCCAAAAAGGGCTCTATTTATAGTATTGGTTTACGGGCCCTGGCTCTGATGGGTCGTATATCAGTTATTACTTGACATGCATCGTGGTCCTCTATTACCAAGGACGTGCATCTTTCATTTCATATGTTTTAACTGGTATGTCGGAGATATTCCCGTATATTTAGGGATGCACCTTGACTCATTCAATGTTACTTGTAACTGTTGTTACTTATTGCATTCCTTGAGATGTTCTTTGACTCGGGCGATCGGTACCGAGACTGAGATGTTAGAATTAAAGGCTTTAAACAAGAGGGGGGTGAATTGTTTAATGAAAGATTTTAAAAAATTCTGGATAAGAATGAAAATTAATGCATAATCACAAAAGAAGCAATTAGATCAACCAAGAAATAAAACTATTTTAAATTTATTCTAGAAAATCAATATGTTGTTTATGCGAATCAACCGATTGTTTTTATCAGCACTTTACAAAAACACATATCAAACATTTTTAAAGCAGTGAGGGATAGAGAGATTCATATACAATGTTTATACTGGTTCACTCTTAACCTGAGCTACCTCCAGTCCCCAGAAACCCCTGGGTTTTTCACTAGGTAACCAACCACAGATTACACATCACAAATACTAAATAAGTGATCTTGAACCCTTCAAGAACACTCACCCTCTTTGAAACACAAACACTACAAGTAAGAACACCCTTTGACTCTAGACACCAGTACCTTTCAAGTTTAACAAAAATGAAATGAAATACATGTAAGGAAAGATTACACCTGATACAAAAGGATTACAGTTGTTCCTATTCCACTTTTAACCAAAGCAAAGCCTAAAGCAATCTTACAATCTTGGAAAACTTTTTAATATCTTTAGAAATCTGATCTCTCTCTCATTTTAGACATATGAACACCAATTATATAGCCTAAAAAATAGTCATTTTAGACTTTCAATCAGGGATCAAAACAGATTTGAATCGTGAAAAACATATTTAACAGACTTAACCAATTATGTTAAGAGTTTTACAAAACAATTGATTGAAAGCACGATTCAACTAATTGAATTGGCCTTGACTGTGAGATCAACCAATTTCAGCCTTTTCAAATCCTTTCCAAAATCACCAAGTGTGAAACAACCGATTGAAACGACAAATCAACATGTTGTTTTTCACTTACTTTGAAAAACACTTTTCCTTTGAAAGAACTTGATTGATTCAGTTTTGCATTAAGCCAATAGTGGATTGACAAATTCTAATCTACCCAGAACCCATGCCCACAACCAACAACCTTGTATTCAAGCAATCTTCATGGATTTAGAGACATCAAGGCTACAAGTTCAACACGACACTGGCTCGTCCGGTACCGACCGTTACAATTTGTATACACTTCCTTTCATTACTAGGTTTACAAGTTGTTTGAATAAAAAAGTTTCTTGAAAATTACGTTTAATTTTGTTGATTTTTGCATTAGTTCTTGAAAGCTGAAATATCTTTTGTCTGTCATTATAACCATAAAAACAATCAGTTGTTTTGAAGTTTAATATGTTAATATTTTTCTTGTTAATATAACTAGAAAAACAATCAGTTGTTTTCAAGTTTCATTTGTTAGTTTTTTTTTCTTTGTTTCTAAAACTAGAAAAACAATTAGTTGTTTTCAAATATAATATGTTAAAATTAATTTTGAAATATATTTCATAGTTTCAAATATTTTTTAAGTGTAGTTGATTTACAGATTTGTATCTTAAGAATTGTGTGCCTAGAATTTTTTAATCAATTGGTTTTAATTAAAATGGGTTCTTTTCTGAATCAATGTACTTTTAGAAAATTTCAATCTGTTATTTTGGAAAACAATCAATAAAATTTCTCAGGATTGATGAAACTATCTTTTGCGAAAATCTACTTAAGTAGAATTCACCCTCCTTTTGAACTTAGCCCCCATTAATTCAATAGTTTCTATTATTAATAAAATTTATAAACTAGTTTCTAAATTGGTATATAATTACTATCAAGGTTTTAACTACCAATGACTTTAGATTCTAAAGTTGGTGGCTAAAACTGATGGCAGAGGCCTCAACTAAGGACCAACCATTAGAGTTATGGCAAGGAGAATACACGAATATTGGGACTCTGCCACTAATGGCATAGACACTCTCTTATATATGTTCAAAAATGACATGACCTAGTGTAAATTATAGATTAAGATTTAAAATTTCTTGCTTAAAAGTATAGTAGGATTTTTTCTTGTATTTTTGCTTTAAGTAAATTAGGGTTAGGGTTAGGTTTCTAAAACCTACCTAGGGTATAATTGGGCTTAATTGCAGCCCCTATTAAACCTTAGGTTTGTCATTAGACTTAATTAGGTTACTTGATGCACACTTGAACATGATTGCCTTGTGACTGTTGAACAAGATGCTTTGATGATTTCCAAATCCAGCTTGAAGAATATGTTGTTGTGTGTGTGTTTAGTTAAGTAGATTTTGAGTTGTTAATTTTCACTTAGTTATGATCCAAGTTCGTATGATTTGAAATCTCTTTTGAATGTTTTGTTTTTCAAATTTGTGTTAGTTTTAGTTAGTTGTTTTGTGTTTTAAATCAGTTGAAAAATCTTTTGTTTAAGTCGAGTGACTACAACGAGTTTTTCAACATGTTAATTTATCGAGATAACCGATTGAATTACACTTAAAGTTTTAAGAGGATTTAAAAAATATTTTTTTCTTTTTTCTTTTCTTTAAAGCAAAATCAGTCATTTATTTCGATAAATGAACTGGTTTTTTATGTTCAGTTTTTAAGAGAAAATGAAAACAATCAGATTGTTTTAAAAATCAATTAAGTGATTTTAACATAATTATGTTATGATTTTCAGCCTATTTTTAAATGATTTTAACAGATTTCAATTAATGATTAAATTGTTTGAACCATCTTTTAAAGTCTATATAAAGACTGTTTTTTGATCATTTCAAAAAGAAGAAGAGAGTTTATTAAAATTGCTTTTCAAGAGAGAAAATCAAAGAGCTTTTAATCATTCTTAAAGTGTTAGATCATTGCTTATGTGTGAAATAGGATATGGGTTTTTTGTTCTATTGTTCTTCAACTGTATACAACTAGGTGTATTCTAATTCATTCTTTTAATTATGTATTGTGTGTAAAACAATTTTAGATAGTGTTTCTAGAAACTGTGTTTTTGTTGAGAGTGTTGTGTTTTCTTGAAGAGTTCAAGATCTAAACTTTTGGCTATGGTGTAATCTGTTTTTGATTAATTAGTGAATTCTTAGTGGTGAGCTGAGGACTGAATGTAATTATTGGTTTAAGAGTGAACCTGTATAAATTTCTCTATGTGAATCTCTCTTCCTTACTCTGATAAACTATTTTAAATATTTTTTTTGTGTTCAACATAAAACAATTAGTTGATTCGTAAAAATAAAAGGTTTATATTTTTCACAGAACTGTTAATCTGTGAAATAACCAGTTGAACAAATAAATCAATTGATCGATTTAACTAATCTTTTCAATCTAACTACAATATTTGCGAAAATCTTGCAAAAAACAATTAACTCCCCTCTTGTTTCAGCCATAGATTATAACAGTGACTTGTTTAGGCTCCTAATTCAAACCATTTATTTTTTAATTTTCCCACCTGCTTTGGTAACCCTTGGTCGACTTCCTTCACCTATAGAAGGAGATGTTTGGTTCATGATTTAATAGATCAAATATATGAGCGTTATGTTGCCAAATTGCAAGCCTACGCACTCTTTGGTCTAAACCTCTCAAAGATAGACACCTTTGGTCTCTTCTTCCATCTTTTTCAAGTGATATGGCCGAACCAATCACTCTTTACACTCCTCATGACAACTACAGGGAAACCATGCCTCCAATGGAGCTCTCCTTGACTCACTGCTTCCATTAAGTTTTCGCCAACTCTCACCCAATTCCAAGGAAAACCCATTCGGATGAAGGAGATGTTATAAAAACTTTGGTAGCTAATTAGATACCAATTTAGAAATAACTTTGTAAATTTTATTAATAATAGAAACTACTTTATATAGCAATAATTTTTTTAGTCTTTAAAATAATATCTAATTTAGTCAATACAGTAACTATTTTTTTTTTCTTTAAAATTTGTTTTTATTTAATGATTTTCTTGTAGTGTAAAGTATGTTAATTAAAATGTGTTAGTCCTTATGTTTATTAGAATAACTTCCACTAGAGAAAATTAATTAAATAAAAAATTTAAAAGAAAAAACTTTTAAATATTATAAAGATTAATTTAAAAACTATTTTAAAATTTGATAAGTTTGTTAGTTTTCAAATATTGTTTTTGAATAGCTTTTTGAACTACTCCTAGTACATATCTCCAAAATTATCAAAAAAAAAATTAACTTCTTTAAATTTAAATTCTAATTTAGTCTCTAATTCCTTTAGTGCTGAACTATTTTTAAACTTAAAAAGATCATTAATTCAATCTCTAAAATTGATTATCCATACAAATCAACTTAGACGCAAAACAAGAATGATTAGAAATTACCAATTAACAATTAGGTTTTGTGAGTTGTAACAATCCATACACATTCTCCAACTCTCATCCTTTTTAGGAACAAGAATGACAGGCATAGCACAATGACTCATGTTGTCTTGGACCCAACCCTTGTCTAGTAAATCCTAAACTTGTTTTTGAATTTCCTTGGTTTCGTCCAGATTGGTTCTATATGCAGGTCTATTTGGTAAAGAAGCTTCAGGAATGAAGTCAATTTAATGTCCAATGCCTCTTAAAGGATGTAATCCTTTGGGAGGCTCTTGGAACACATCCTGAAATTCATTTAACAAAGGTTCCAAGCATTTAGAACTATCTAGAGCCAACTCTATTTTTAGGCTTTTCCTGGGATAAGCTATAAAAACTGTCTTACAAGCTATCATTACCTTTTTTACCACTTTGGAGGAGATGAGAAGGCTCGTTTTAACATGTTTATTTTTCTTTTTTTTATTTTCTCTCTTCTCTTTCATCCTTAATTGGTTTTCATTCACCTCTTTTCGAGAGAGATATTTTAATATGACCATATGCCCTTGGAAGTTAAAAGGGATTTTATTGGTAAGACCATCATGTAAAACTTTTCTATCATATTGTCATGGCCTTCCTAATAGAATATGTGTTGCTTCCATTGACACAACATCACATAAGACCTCATCCTTATATTTTTCAATGGAGAAAGCTATGAGGACTTGTTTATGAACAACCAATTTTCCCTCTTCATTAAGCCATTCTAATTTTTAGGACTTTTATGAGAGATAGTGGGTAATATAAGTTTCTCCACCACTGTTGTACTTGCCACATTGGTACAACTACCTCCATCTACTATCAAGGAACATAATTTGTCATTAATAAGGCATTAGGTACGAAAAATATTTTTCCATTGACTTTCAACAAAAGGCTTTTGAAGTTGTATCAACATGTGCCTTACTACTAACAAATCACTTTCACAAGGTATCTCATATTCTTCCTCACTTGGGCTTTTTTAAGAGGTAGGGAGGCTAGACCTTGAGGATTGGGAATTATGCTCCCTTACTACAACCCTCCCTCCGACCATCATGGTTCTTTTTGTAGGACAATTGGAAGTTGTGTGCCCAAAACCTAGACATTTGAAGCATTTTCTACTTGAGGTTTTGGTGAGTGACTTAGGAGTAGAGGTGGAAGCATTTTCATTAGAAACTTTATGTTGGGAAGTGGTTTCTTTTGAAAACTTGGAAGGAAAGGTCTTAAATGAATGTTTGTTTTTGTCCTTCCAAAACGAATTATAGAAGCCATCATTATGAGCATTTTTTAAAGATGTTTTCTTCAAAAAAAAAAAAACTATTCCACCTTAATGGCTAGGTGAACCAATTTTTCTAAAGAAGAATAGTCATATAATTCTACAATATATTGAATTTCTCTCCTAAACAACTCACAAACGTAAAATATTTGACTTCTCACTATCATTCATATTAATTTTGGTCAAAGGAGTTTCTCAGTCTTTAAAATGCTCATCTATCGTTCTAGGTCCTTGGTGAAGCCGTGGGAGCTTCAACAAGAGTTTCTTCCTATAATGAGGAGGAAGCGCATGCATGCATTCCTTTAAATCACACCAAGAGACCACGATTGACGTCTTGTTCAAACCAATGTCGATTACAATTTGATGTCACCACTACATGGCATAGTCTAAGTACTCTAGGGAAGCTAACTTAACCTTTTGGTCCTCTTCGACCTCATACACATTAAAAATTTGATCTACCTTAGCTTTCCATCAAAAATATGAATTTTGGTCGCTTTCCCCACTAAAACTAGGTAATTTAATGAAAGGCATGGTCTTCTTTGGTTATTGGTGTTGGTGTTGATGGCGCCTAGCTTCAAAGATTTGCACTCTCCAATCTTCTTTTTCTTTTTGGCTTTCATAGTGCATGTGGTACCTTATAGCTCTTCTAGGCTCGATTTTGTCTCTCTTGTGTATCCTCTAGCCTTTGCATCCTTTCTACTAGGTGTCGCACTTCCTCTTCCTTTTGAACCAAGCTCCTTTTGGTCTCTTCAAGTTACACCAAAAGGTGTTCCTTTTGAGGAGAGGGTGGTTTGGAAGATTCTCTTGAACACAAATGAGTCATAATGCACAAGAAAATTCAACAATTAGTTTAAACAACAATTAATGCACTCACTCATGCATATCACACAGCTTTTTAGAAACAAGAATGAAAAGGTTAAGTTCACTCAAAGAAAGGTTTTCAGTTCTCAAAGAGGGTCCCCACTTGGGAGCAATATTTCAAGTGAAAGAGGCCAAAACTCTTATCACTTACTCATACAAGGACTCCAACAAAACAAAAGAGAATTTTAAAACAAGTAAGGAAAAGTTGAAAGAGAGAAAACTAAACCAAAATGGAAATAAGATGATGACAAAACTTTAAGCAAGACAAACAAGAAAAACACTTTTAAGACTCAAAGATGCTTACTTAAACATTTAACTATGAAGTTTTAATTTTCTTAGAAATTATAAAAGTAAGAAGGATTAAATTACACAATTATGAAAACAATTTGCCACATAAAAAGAATCTTTTTAGCACTTTAAACTTGAAATGTGAATTGCACTCAAATTATTTTTGTCTTTGTTTTTGTTTTTATGGATTCAAAATGTCCACATTCTTGGCATGCATATTTTTAATTCACTTTCAATTTTCGCAAATGGGTTGGGATTCAATTCATATGATCACTTGAAATCATTGTTTGGAACTAAATAAACTACTACTCAAATAGCTTCTAATTATTTTTAGTTCTTCACAAATAAAGTCAAAATAAGAAAAATGGATGTAAGACTCCTAGAAAACTAAGAACAAGAGACTCAAGAAAAATAGGTGTTCTTGCTGGTTGACCTGGGTGGAAAGATCTGCTTCTATCCTATCTCCTCTAGATTCAGTTTTGCATCTTCTCGTTGCACTGGAACGTGGCTCTGTTGGGACAGAGGGGGCTCTACCTGTTGATCACACTCCGACGATCAAGTCAGTGAGAGCTTACTAAAATAAGATAAGTATTCAGTTTCTAGTACTCCCAACTTGCATAGGTGTGTCTCGCAAACTTGGCTCGGGGCCATATATCTTGATCTCACCAAGCATTGTTTCGCATAGCACCTACTCGGTTGATCATTTGATCATTCACTCACCGAGATAGCCTGAATTACCATGCACCGAAACAAACTTAACCATGACATCTGCTTGCAAAGCGTCTATAACTCGTTCTTACGCCGAGTTAGGTCGTCTTACCTTGCCTCAAATCAAACATCTTAACCATAACAAATTAAACTGTAGAGCGCCAGTACTCAGGTAGTCGTATAGACACCGAGCTAGGTCGTCTCACCCGACAATAGATAATCAATTTACACACGGAGCGCCTACTTGGATAATCTTACCGAGATATGTTGTCTTATTTGCCAATAGATAATCAACTTACACACAGGGCACGTATTCAGATAATCTTACCGAGACAGGTCGTCTTATATGTCAATAGATAATCAACTTACACACAGGGCGCCTACTCGGATAATCTTACCGAGGTAGGTCCTCTTATCTGTCAATAGATAATCAATTTACACACAGGGTGCCTACTCAGATAATCTTACTGAGACAGATCGTCTTATCTATCAATAGATAATCAATTTACACTCAAGGCGCCTACTCGGATAATCTTACCGAGACAGGTGGTCGTATCTTGTGCTAACTCTAAACAAATAAACAAAAACTAATGCATCATCTTTGAAGACCAAAGTTATCATTAGATGACCTCATTATAAAACCCCATCAAGGGAAAAAGAGCATCACCTTTCTCATCACATTATTCAAAAAGAGAGCATTAAACCAAACTACCTTAGCTGAAATAAAACTTGAGATTTGCTGCATTCCACGTTCGAGGAATGGCTCCCCCCTCTAGGGTTTCTAGCCTGTATGCTCAATTCTTGAGCACCTCAACTACGCAAAATGGGCCAGTCCACTTCAGAGATAACTTGTTCACCAAGTCAGCAACCTTGAACTGTCGAGGTCTCGTCTTGGTCCTTTGCCTCAACTCTTCCCTTCTCTTTAAGGTTTTCGAGTTAATGCGGGCATAAAGTTCTTCCCTGTTATCTCCCTTTCCTGAACCTCTCCAGCAGGTTCAGGTCGCCTCTTATTGACGACTTCTGCCTCCGCAATCCATTCTGGCTCCCCTTCCTAAACAGTGGTTGCGTAATTTCTCCTATTCTTTAGGCTACTCTCGTAGCACTTCTGCGTTGTCTTCTGTTTGGACTTTATGGTAATAATTCATCACTCAAAAGAAGACAATTTCATCTTCGTATGGGTCATTGAGGCCACCACACCCAATTTGTTTAGGGAAGGTCGCCCCAAAAGCAAATTGTAAGCGGAGGACACGTTAACAACAATGTACCTAGTGGGGATCGTCCTGGTCGTGATATCGTCAGAGAAGGTCGTTCTTAGCTCCATGTACCCTCGTACTTCTACTTGATCTCCCGCAAGCCGACCAAGCACCCATCGTATGGCCTCAGCTGGTCGGGCGACAACTATAGGCTAGTGAATGTTCCCCAGAACATCACATCAGCCGAGCTCCCTTGATCAATCAGAACTCTATGCACCTTCCTTCCTACGGTGACAACAAATATCATCACCAGATCATTCTCGTGAGGAACCATGTCTTCCAGGTCGGAGCTCGCGAAGCAGAGAGTGGGCTCTGGGGGATGATCAAGTTTCCTCGCCTCCAGAGATATCATTGCTCGCGCGTATCGCTTACACTTGGAAGAAGAGCTCCCTCCTTCATAAAATCCTCCCGAAATGGTGTTCAGCTCTCCATGGATTGGTATCTCATACACTTGGTCCCTAAGGGCAACTGCTCCCTTTGGCTCTTCCTGATCAGCCTCAAGGTACTCCTTTAAGAACCCTTCCTTCACCAAGCTTGCCAGTTGGTGACCCAAAGTTATGCACCGCTCGATGTTGTATCCAAACCCTTCGTGGAACTCGTACTAGATGTCTTTTCGTGGCCCCATATTCATGTTAGTCTTTTGAGGAAACTTCAGCTTTTCTGCTACCCCTGGCATGCCTAGCAATTCCATGTAGGATACTCGAAACTTGGAATGGAATGTTGACTCCTCCCTAGCCTTTGACTTAGGCATGTTTCTCTTGGTTGCGTATGGTGCGTACCTCAAGTCCACTATTTTCTCGGTTGAGGTTTCGTTAACCCTCAAAGGTTGGACTCGACTACTCTCCTTAGGCTTAGGCTACCTTGAAGACGAGTTTCCATGTGGTCACAACCTCCTCTGCACTGATATGGGCAACAACTCGTTGTCGTATCTCAGAGAATGTCTCTGTCGAATTTTTGATCAACGAATCGCTGAATGTTCCTGCCGCGATCCCTTGTTCAAAAACGGTGACCACCACAACTTCATCATGGGTCTGGAGTCTTACCGTAAGTGCCCAGAATCTGTTGAGGTAATCCTTCAACGACTCCCCTCCCTTTGTCTCACGTTGAAGAGGTCATACAACATTGGAGGCTTAACCTAGTTGACAGAGAACTATTCTCTAAATAGTCTGGAGAACTGCTCAAAGGAGGTGATGTGGCCATCAGAAAGCCCACTGAACCACTGTAGGGTTGTACTTGTGAATGTGCTCATGAACATCTTGCATTGAATTGCATCCATTCCTCCATAAACAATCATCTGGGCATTGAATGTCGTGAGATGATTCTCAGGGTCTTCCACCCAGTGAAAACAATCTTGGGCGTGATGTAGTGCGGTGGCATAAGCTCACCCATGATTGCTTGCGAAAACGGCTTGGGACAATCTCTCAAGGGTAAATTCAACCCTTGCTCCCTTGTAGAATGTTGTTCATGTTGTTGTATATTCCTACGCAGGTCCTTGTTGGTCTTGCGCAATTCCTCATTGGCTGCCCGGGAAGCCTCTATCTCTACCATTAGTTGATCCTGTAGAAGCACTTGCTCAGCTCAGGCTTTTGCTCGTAGCCTTTCTTGCTCGGCTTTAGCTTCTTCCTGGATTCGTTCCTGCTCTTGTTTGTACTGCTCATTGGCTTCCTGGAGAGCCCTCATGGTCTCCATGAGTTGTTGTAAAGTGGGGGCATCAATTCCTTCAGATCCCGATAGTCCTTGCCTAGTGTTCCTCATCACTTTGGAAGGCTTTAAACACGAATATGGGTGGGATCAGGTTTTATCGAGCCCCATGGTGGGCGTCAAATGTTCTCGCCAGTTGACCTGGATGGAAAGCTTTGCTTCTATCCTGTCTCCTCTAGATTCAGTTTTGCGTCTTCTCTTTGCACTGGAATGTGGTTCTGTTGGGACAGAGGGGCTCTACCTGTTGATCACACCGACGATCAATTCAGTGAGAGCTTACTAAAATAAGATAAGTATTTCAGTTTTTAATACTCAGAAACAACATCCCTTTACCTGGGGTCTCAAGCCCCTTTTATAGCTTACTTGTTTAACAACTTTCACTTATGAAAATATAATCTGTACTGAAAGCATAAAATAAAATATAAAAAAACACCTACTCACGGGCACCACTTATCTTCAGGTGCTAACAGCAGGAAAACATTCTATTTAACATGTGCGTCATTATTCTCGGGTGCTCCTCTTTTATTCTCAACAACTATTAATTAATATGTAACTAACATGTATTAATTAATATATAACTAACTTGCATATTATCACAAGAGATAAAATATCTCTTCATCTTCATAAAATAATGATAACAAATTTAAACAATAACAATTATATCTTTCATCTTCAAAATAATATCACAATAGATAAAATATCTCTTTATCTTTTATCTTAATTACCTTTCCTGGGTCGACCCCTACCTAGGTCGAGGTCCCGAGCATTCCTGTCCAGTACAATAGGTAAGGTAAAAAAAATTGCCAAATAATTCAAAAGCTGAATTTAAGTTGTTTAATGAATAAAAAACGGAATTGTAAATGACAAGGAATTTAAAGAATGAATTGAAAGGTGTTGAATTGTAAAGCGGAATTGAAATTGCTGAAAGATAAAGACATAATTGAAATGTTCTGGAATTTTAAAGCAAAAAATCAACTAAAAAAAGATAAGCACAATTTTTTAGAGGTTTCAGTTTTGTTTAAGCTTTTTGAATTAGAAAAATATGGTGAGAAGCTCAAAGAAAATTGTCATTGGACGCGAACTTAACCAAGTGCTTAAGTGTGAAGATTCTCTTCTAGAGAGAAAAGGAGAAAACACAATAGTATGGTGAAAATGATGAATTGTGGAATTAAAATAACATAGGATGGAAGGGAGCAAGATGGTGACCGAATAGAAAATGAAGAGCAAATAAGCAAATGGAAATGATAATAGGCGTAATGAATAAAAGGAAAAGAGAAAGATGAGGAAGCTTATGGAATTGATGGAATGAACACACCACTTGGAATGATGAAGGATTCCAAGATGAGTGGTGAAGATTCCCCACTTGGAGTATGCTCTCACAAGATAAGATCCACAATTTAGGAGAAAATACTCACTAAACACTCAAGCAGAGTTTCTTTTCTATTCAAATTCAATGTGAAAATACAAGAGGCAAGACACTCTATTTATAGGAGAGAGGGCCTTGGAAAATAATAGATATGGAGGGAGAAGAGTGGGAAGCTAGGTCAAATCCCTAGGTTAATGTCGCACCCTAGGAAGAGTTTCTAGAAGCTAGGGTAAGTGAGAGCTAACCTAGGCAACACATGGAGAGAAAGTGGGCATGGCACAAGCCCAAATTACTAAGTACACTCTACTCTAATGAAATAAAAAGTAATGAAAATAATTGGTGCTCAGATCCAATCATGTGGGCTCTACTCCTGGTAATCCTCTGAGGAATGATAGGCTTTGATGCACTGGCTATGAACTGATTCTAACCTAGTCTTGGATCCTGTGTCATGCTCCTGGTCATCCTTCTAGAGGGTTGGACTACCTTAGTGGTTGCTCTATCTCTCAGGGTTCTATCAAATCCTTAATACCAATCATAGATAGATAATATCTTTCTTACTTGTTTTTACGACTTGTAATTCACTTGGTATAGGTGTGGTCAAAGTGGGTTTCTACATGGTATTGTAATATCTCTTGAGGTTGTTCAAGAGATCATTAACTGCATTATTTAAAAGTGTAAATGTGTGTTTCACAAGTGTATTTTGATTGTAATATGAATATTTTTAAATAGTGGAAACAATTATTATAAGGTTGAGTAGTTGGTAATGGATATAAAATTGTGGAATTGTGGAGATTGAAACCAATGTAAAAAGACTATATTTCTATCTTTTATCTCTCTTGTTTCTTTAACTAAAAAAACCTACTCTCTCATCAATTCTTTAAAAAAAATTCAAAAGAATATGTGAATAAATAAATAAAAAATTAAACTCTCCTCTTATTTAGTGATTCAAGCTTATTTTGTTTATATCCAAATTCAAATTCATTTAATTCAAAATAATAATATTGATTTACATATAAAAGTTCAAATTTCGCTCCTAAAGTTAATATGTAGTAAAAATAGTTATAAAAATCAATTATTACTTAAATTCATAATGAAATAGATTAATCAAATTATAAATATGTAAAAAATATGTATTTATCCTAATAAAATTCATGTTCATATATGCAATAAAAACTATATATTATAATATTCATATATCTGACTAATTGTTCAGAAAAATTATTTACTTTTTTTTATTTATTTTAGTTTACATCATTAAAAATAGAAGAAACATAAAAATTCATTAAAATAATAAAAATTTAAATTTATTATGTTTTTTAAGTTAAAAATATAAATTAAATGAAAAATAAAGTGAAAGCAATTTCAAAACAAAACAAAAAAGTCTCCAAAATCAAATTTAAAAAATAAAACCGAAGTGGTATGAATAATTACACCTTCATTTTAAAAAAAAAATCATGAGTGCATACAACTTTAGTTATTTTTAGAAAAAATATCAAAAGTTGTATAATAAATACTATCAATTATTTAAAAAATAAATAAGAAATAAAATTTGTATTTCATCATATAATGTTTATGCGTTAAAAAATAATTTGTAATTTAAAGTCAGCTATAAGAAATGTATAATTCAAATTAATAAATTGAAATATGGCTTTTGTATTATTATTAGTTTGTACTTTCCAACCTGACTTCTCCATTTAGATAATTTTTAAAAATTTATCTATTTTTAGTAAATTTGTTTAAAAGTTTCACAAATATGGATTTTAACATCTTTGATACTGGATATACATATACTAGAACATAGTATTGAAAGGACACGATGCATAAGTGGCAAACACTACACACATTCTAACATTTTCAGATAAACAAGAGAAAATGATAACCTCCTACGTGGCAAAGATGACACGTTTTAAATATCAATTTTAAGCATGTAAATGTCTTAATTTAGTATTAATTAAGAAATAGATTACCCATTAAAATTGTTATACATTTAATGCAGAAATTTCCTTAAAGATATTAGTTTTACTTTAATAGCTCAAAAATTAATTCTAAGAGTAGAAATATTTTGAACCCATTTTAGTACGCACTATTCCGCATACCAGAAATAATTATTATTATAGTTGCGAATTCAGAGGCTCCATATTGTGTAATATAAATTAGAAATGAGAAAGTGTGGCGGATTATGTGGGTGCGATTGTCATCTGTTATCAAAAAGTACATTATGAGATCACTAATTTAGTTAGTTGACTCGTTTTGCCCTACTCTACCGTCTATGTGGATCAACAGTGGAATGGGGCAGGTTAATCCATTGACCTGCGTAAATAAAAAAATAATTATTTAATTTATTTTTTTTAAAAAAAATTATATTTTATTTATCTATTATTGTAATGTGACATTTTTGTGTTTTATTTTAAAATAATGAATATAATGTACTAAAAAAATGAATGTTTTATTTTAATCATCTAAATGAGTTAGTATTAAAAGTGACAATGGATTTAGTTTTAAGTAAAGTCTTATATTTAAAATTTGTTAAAAAAAATAATAATATAAAGAAGAGATTTCAATAGGATAGTTAAAAAAATAGTCATCTTCATTAAAATATTTTGTAGCAAAACTTTGATAAGATACTCTTATACATTTACATACATATAAAGAAAAAAACATATGCAAAGGAAAACTTTAATTATTTTTAATCAAGCCTTCTATCAACCATCATACTTGAATTTGTATTTTTATCTTAATTAAATGAATTGAAACACAGATAAATTTTTAATTTTTCAGAGTAAGAATTAGTTTTTTTATAATTAATGAAATTTTAATTTTTGAAAAAGAAACATTATGCGGGTTACTACTTATGCAGTGTAAACCAATGAAATGAATTCGCACTTCTAGTGCGGGACGGGCCAACCCAACCCGCATTTTGCAAGCCAAACGCAGGGCGGGCCTCTGTGGGGAACTAGCATGCATTTCCACCCCTAATATAAATAGAGCTAAATATGTTTTATTTAATCTATTATAATGTGAAATTGATTTTTTAATTAATTTAAATTTTAAATTCTTTTAATATTTTAATAAAAAATTATTAAAATGAATCTTTATCAGTTTTTTTAATGTCACAAACAAATTTTCAGCATCAATTATATTATAATATTGTAATATTCATGTTAACAATTAATTAATATGAAATATTTTAACATCTTAGTTCACACTTAAAATTAGTTTATCACTAAAAAAACTGACAATAATCCAATGTAATAATTTCATCACTTCAAGTACCCATAATATCTAAAGAGTATTGATATATTGACATCGTCTGTATAGTAACACATAATTGACGGACGTTGCAAACATGGCAATGCATTACAGAGTGAGATTGTGTTCGGTGACGTGACAAGTTCAAAATAGGATAGTAGCGCGAATGAGCAGTGAGGCGCGAACTTCAAAATAGGGTAAAAGAGAATATATTACATCGGTTCTTAGTAACAACCGGTGTAATATATTCTTTTTTTTTTACTCAGAATGACCTATATTGCACCGGTTAAGCCATCTAACAGATGTAAAATATGACTCATTAAAAACCTTTTTGATTTTTTTTTTCATGAAGAGTGGGTGACCATAAACGTCACAGAAGTGACCACTTACAGGCACATGGGTAACCAGTTTTTTGTGTGCCAGTACATGTGGAGGAACCTGTGGTTGGGTAACCAGTTCTGGTAGGGTGGGTGTCCAGTTCTGCCATGGGTAACCACGTGGTTAGCCCAAAGGGTTGTAATGACGAAATTGAAAGTGATTGAGGAGTAAGGGTGAGTTTTTAATGTTGTGGGGGTGATGTAGAAGTAATTCCTAGCTCATTTGAGACAATTGATGTTGTGAAGATTCGGTGGCCATAAACATAACACAGGTGACCACTTACACACACAAGTAACCACTTTGGTTGTGACAGTAGGTATGTAGTAGGAAGTTGTGCCATAAATTACACCGGTTGACTGGAGTAACCGGTGTAATATAGGGCTAGTTCTAATCGATGAGTGAAGCCAATGACGCTGAATACTTGAACAACAAACAAAGAAGCAACGAGGACAAGAAAGACATTTATGGTTTGTGCTCCACTTCTACTGCTTGGTTTGTGCTTCCTGATGCTTCTTTCTCCCTCCCTCCGACGAGGTCGTTGCTTCTTTCTCCCTTTCATTCGACCTTCCCTTTCATTCAAAACTTTCCCGCTTTCGCACTCACACTCAAACACTAAACCCTTACACTCTTACAAAACTGCCCTTAGTGTCACATCAGTCCTATCAGAATTATAAAAAACCTCAGTGTCACATCCTCACCCAATGCCACGTTTGCGGCATAAAGTCTGTGTTAGTGAACAAAGGGTGTTAACAAAACATTTTTGTTATCTAAAATTTAAATTATAGACGAAAATCAATTCTGGCTACAAAGAAAAATAATATATATTTAACAAGTATTTTCATTTCAATATTTTGATCCTATATTTAAAGTAATATCTTCGGAATTTAATTCCTAGACCACATTTAAATCCTTAAACTCATTTCTTAAGTCGATATCATTAATAAACTTATACTTTTTTTTGCGTGATATTGTTTTAGAATGAATGTGAATGCGTTTTTGGGTGAGTGAACGGTGTGAATAGGTATATTGATTTTACATCATTTCCGCAATTGAAGACGAAACAAGTATGATACATTGCAAGTTGAATTTATTTTATTTTATTATGCTTTTGTGGAAATTGAAAGTTGAAAAGTCGTTGATTCCTATTTAATTTGCAACGTACTTTACTTATGGTTGACTAAATTGTGATTATACAATGTCATGCTGCCATTTGCAGCTACCATTTCGTTCCCACTCTCAAGTCTACCAACACTATCAACAATGACATATGTGAAACTTAATTTTATATCAAACAAAATTACCAAAATCTGCTATTTGTTTAGAATGTTTAAAGTTAATCTTTTGAATTTTAAAGCTGGCATGGACCATTCCTTAAATAATAACATATTACAATATTTAATATGTATTGATCTAATAATAACATATTACATAATTATATTTAACCATTTATACTATAAATATATATCATATTATAATTGTAAAACATTAATTTTAGTATATAATAGTTAGGAGATATAATCAATATTTGGATAAATGTCTATTAAAAGTCTATAAATACACTAAGTGTGTTGGAGGGTCAAGTAAGAAGATATTTAATTTGCATGAAAATTTCAATATATGGTCTTCTGAGGTCACTAGAGTTTCTTATAATAACTTCTATACACCAATTAGGTATCTTTTAGCTGGGGCATTCTTCATAACCAAGGCATTTTTTTTTTTTAATTAATATGAAAAAATGTGGTTTAAAATATAAACAAAAATATGTTGATAAAATTGAATTAATTTATAAAAATATTTCCATACCATTAGTATTAATGTATCATTAATATTAATTATATTTTACGCTTTTTAATTCAACTTGCTATAAAAAATAATAAATATTAAACTATTTTAGTATAACTATTGTATTATTTTGAAACTAAATTTTTAATAAATGCATTTTATTGAAATATATTTTAATATATTTATCATTGTAAAAATACACATTAAGGAAAAATATTATGTAACTTATTATTTCGTAATTAAGTTATCACATGTTAAACTAAATAAATATAACATTTCATAATAACATAATTTATTTTTTATTAAATATACATATATGGGTATAAATATTGATATACAGTATGAAAATAATAAAAACTAATAATATATTAAAAATAAATTTATCGTCTTCTTGTAAGAATATTTTTACAAAAAAAAAAAATTAAATAATTTTTTAAATTACACTTATATTAAATTCAATTTTGTTACTTTAAAATATGTTTTAAACTATGATAATTAGAAGTAAGAATAATTTTAGCATATCTATGATTCAAATATTTAAATATTTTTGGAAATAATAATTTATTTTTTCTTCATAATAGCAAAACAATGTTACTATATAATACTGACGTATAGAAATTTATAATAATAAAATATTTTAATTTTTAATTTTAAAATATGTTTATAAATTTAGTTTACTCTAATAATATTAAAGTAAAAATGTTTCCTTATGTATTTCCAGGCATGAAATCTTCAATAAGTACTTTTTATAATAAACAAATTTTAAAACATCACTACAAGAAAAAAAATTATTAAATAAAAATTAATTTTAGAGATAAAAATAATTAGTTACTATCTTGATTAAATTAGATATTATTTTATAGACTAAAAAAATTATTGGTATCTAAAATAGTTTTTATTATTAATAAAATGTATAAACTAGTTTCCAAATTACTATTTAATTAACTACTAAGGTTTTAACTACTAAAATGTGTAAACCTGGATTTATTAGACGAAGTGTGTGAATATGCCCGTATTAACTCGGAGGCTTTAAAGAGAAGGGTGAAGTTAAAGCAAAAGACCAAGATGAAACCTCGACAGTTCAAGGTTGTTAACTTGGTGATGCGAAAGGTCCACTTCTATCAGTTGGAAAATAAGTTATCTCCAAAGTGGACTAGCCCATTTCGCGTAGTCGAGGTGCTTGGGAATGGAGCGTATAAGCTGGAAACCCTGGAGGGGGAGCCATCCCACGAACGTGGAACTTGGCAAATCTCAAGTTTTATTTCAGTTAAGATATTTCGTTTTGATGCTTTCCTTTTGAACAATATGATGATGTTTTTTTTCCCTTGGTATAAATGAATTATTTGTCAAGGTAAGATGACCTAACTTAGCATAACAATAACTATCTGAGTATAGGCGCTCTGCAAGTTGATTTGTTATGGATAAGTTGTTAGATTCGATGCAAGGTAAGGTGATCTAACTCGGCGTAACAACGACTACCTGAGTATAGGCGCTCTGCAAATTAACTTTTTTATTGATAAGTTGTTTTGTTTGAGGTAAGGAAAGTTGACCTAACTTGGTGTAAGAACGACTATCGAGTATAGGCGCTCTGCGAATTGGTTTGTTATGAATAGAGTTATTCGCACATGATAAGACGTCCTAACCCGGAGTGAGTAGAGTCATCCGAGTGTAGGAGCCCTGTGGTGGTGGGTTTGTTAGATTTGAAGCACGGTAAGTCGATCTAGCTCGATGTAAATACAGTTACCCGAGCATAGGCGCCCTATGACTATGCATATTTTGGCACATGCTAAAGTGACTTTGCGTAGGATAAATGAGGTCGTTCGAGTATGGATACCTTGTACAGATAAGTTGCTTGATAGACATGGAGACGATGGTCGAGCCTAAGATAAAGGCAACTACCTGAGTAGGGACTCTGCGAGGTGAGGCATCATGGAATCAATGCAGTAATCATACCAAGAATTATGTAATCGAGTTGAGGTCAGAGTTTGCCCTAACAATGAAAGCATTTTTTACTTAAGAGTAAACATTTTTATCAAGGTAAGAAAGTTGTTACTTTCACACTTAAGTTAATAGTGACTTGTTATATGATTTGTGTTAAGATAAAGAGAATGAGTTAAGTAGCGAGGCATGCATTTGTAAAGATCCCAAAATCAATATACATAAGAAAGATCATAAGTGTTGATAAATATGAAAAGTGTTCAAATTGTCAAGATGTTAAGAGAATTTAACATGGGCATAAATATTACAGACCATAGAAAGTTTAAATTACTCATCCTTTAGTTGGCCATCGATCACAGTTTTACCCGGGCGAGTTCTGAGAAATCCAGAGTAGGATGAAGTGTTGATGCTTGTTCAAGAGCTGCCTCGAATCCTACAAGGTAGGATTGGGCAACATCTTGCTTGAAGGATTTTGTGGCCTTGGTAAGGTCCTCATCTTTACAGGTTAGTTCCCCCTTTAGCTTGTCAACTTCGGCCAAGAGTTTGTTCCTTTCTTCAGCCAGGCTTGTTGCCTCTTGGGCTCGGTCTACTGCCTCTTTAGTCTTCTCGGCTCGAAGAGTTCAACCTCTTTATGTATGTGTGAGCTCAGATTGAAGGAGTTCTATCTCTTCGCAAAGCTCCACATTCTCTTAGATTCTCTGGTCCTCCGCTGCCCTCCACTTTCTCGTCTTAGCAACGACCAACCAACCCATGGCAAAGGCTTGCCTAAATTGCTTTATGGCGTCACAAAGTAGATGATCTTCATCGTTGTCCATGAGCTTATCTTTGTTCTCACTGGGAAGGAAGGCCATTTCACCATATGTTGGGATATCAAAGTCTGGATCCCACAAACTCTTCCCCTTAGAGCTCTCAGCTCCGCATTCTTGGATGACGATTACGTCTTGGGGTGGAGCATGGCCATCTGAGTGAGCAACGTCTTGTTGTGGGGCTCGACCATCTGAATGAGAGTGCTTAGTAGGGGGAGAAGCAGTTTTCCTTTTCCTTTGGAAGACAAACCCAAAGGTGGTCTTTTCATCCTGCTCAGTCGGGGCTTGAGTAATTGTAACTGGAGATTTCCTTTTTTGCTTCAAAGATTTCTTAAGCATGTTGGCAACCACCCTCATCTTCTTAGCTAGCTCGACTAGCTCTGACTTGCTAATGTTAGATAACATCCTCTCTGCAAAGAAACAAGCAAATGGTTAATAAAAGTAGCAGAGTTATTTTCGCCAAGGGTAGGGAATGAGGAGTACCAGTGTAAGCTTTCAGAACACTGGGGATGTACTCTTTGGTCAACAAGAAAGAGGTGTCGAAAACCACCTTCAAGCTCGTCAGGAACTTGCAGATTCCTTGATCTTTTGGCGACAAATCTTCCAGGTGTCGAGCACTCTGGAATTTAGGCTCAGGGGTCCAGTAAAGGGGAAATTCGTCCAGTAGGGTCGTATCTCCTGTTGAAGCTCGGACTTTGACAAATTTTCCTTTCAAGTTTTTATATGAAGACTGGAAGAGGGTGAGCAAAGCTCTTCCAGGGTCACTGTTCAAAGATACCCACAACTTACTTCTCGTGTGTTTAGCCTCGAAGAAATATAGAAAAACTTCAATAGATGGTGAGATGTCGAACTGTGAGTACAAAATGATAAAAGCACGAATAAATGGCCAGTTATTAGGGTGTAGCTGGGCAGGGACAACATTGAGCTCGGTTAATAGCTCTTTTTCAAAAATGGATAAAGGGAGACGCAAGAGAACCTTTTTAAAAAATGCAGCATTAAAGAAACAAAATGGACCACCAGTGTTTGATGATTCGTCACAACATATGGGCTCACCCTACCTACACTCTATGGTTTTGACATTACCCTCGTATCTTTTACTCATGCAACACCCGTTTTCTCTTAAATCTCTAAGACGTAAATGAGTGGTGTAATAAGAGACCTCTTTTAGAAGCTCTTTTTTTGGCTCAAGGATACATTAAACCATAATCCATTGCAGATATAGCTAAAACACAAACAAAATACAAGCACAATTCAGGCCAGGCAGAGAAAGCGAATCAAAATAAGATTATAGTTCAGGCAATGCAATTGGTAGGATGAACATGTAATTGGTAATAGAGATTAGTAGAGAAAAATACCTGGTGCGAAGAAGGTGAGTGATAGCTCGACGGTTTGAAGAAGTGCGAAGAGATTTTTTTTAGTAAGAGAAGTTCTGAGAGTGGAAGTTTGTGTAACGAGTAAGGGAGAAGAAATGGGTTTTTAATTATTTGAAAGGAGGAGATGAAGCAGCAACGCTTCTTCGCCGTTGATACACGTGCCACGTGAACGCTCCATATTTAGTGTGGTGGGATGTCTCATCAGGAAACGCTTCGGTAACCACTCCTCACCTACCCTTTGTGAAGGCGCCACATCAGTTGTCAATGCTGGAAAGACTCTTTGCCTAGCCAAGCTCAGCTTGAGCCTGAGGGCTTGTCTATTGGCCAGGAGCTCAGCTCGGTTCAAGTGTTTAGGTCAGTTTGGTTTTTTGGCCAGTATGGGCTTGAAGGGTTGGTCATGAGCTCAGTCCAGATGCTGGTAGATAGCTCGAAAAAGATAATTAAATAGAAGGAATATTCAGATTGGTTATAATATATACGCTAATTAAGTACCAATAAAAGTTGCTGAGCATAAAGTAGTTAGCACCCAAGAATAAAGGGCACGTGAACAAAATATTTTATTGTTGTTAAGCGCCTGAAGATAAAGGTGCACAGAAGCAATATGTTTGTCTGTTATTATTATATGTTTTCTGTTAAGATTTATATTCTCCTTATTGAAATCTTGTTCTGTTGAGATTGGAGAAAACTGTTAAAGAGATATCTATAAAAGGGGCTTGAGACCCCTAGTAAAGTATGTTGTTTCTGAATACTTGAGACTGAAACTGAATATTTATTTTGTATGCTCTCACTGACTTGATCGTCGGAGTGTGATCAACAGATAAAGCCACATTTGTCCCGGTGGAGCGACATCTTGGAGCACCAATTGGAGACAAGTCAAAAGAGGAGCTTGTCCACCCAATCCGTTCAAGGTCAACCGACGAGAACATGGGGTAAGGAATCCATGAGAAGGACGTGAGAATGGATATTCCCATATTGATAATTAAGAACTCTAAAAAAAATGCATAGCCTAATTTTCTATCTTTCTCTATGGAATGATCGATGCAACTTTGTAACTACATTTCACTTCACGTTGCATGTATAAACATGATTATGAAATATAGAGATGAAGTTTTGTAAAATAATTAGTCAAAGAGATATATCCTTGTTTAATGGAATAAGCGTCTAATTGCAGATAATTTTATTTTTTTTCAAAAATCACCTTGTGAATAGAGTTTTAAGATCAAACAAAAAATCCTTTGCCTTATCCATCCATAGGAGACTCTGTCAGATTGAGATAAAAAGCACAAATAAATGAAATCACCATGTTAATACATCTCTTCCAAGCATTATACATCATATCAGTTGACAATGGTTGTGGTGCCCTGCCATTGATGAACTTCAATTTGTTTTGGCTCTTAATGCACTCATCATATATTTATTCCATAAGTGATAGTGTAGTAGTAGTGTTTTCATTTGGATGCAGATACAAAAAAACTATGAATATTGAGAGAAGGATCAACTTCACCTTCATCTTTGTTGAAGCCAAAAGAAACCAGAGAAGTGAATGCACGTCAAAACTCTTAAAAAAACTCTAATACCGTCACAATAGATAACAGATGCAAAGAAGGAAAAAGGAGACATACCAAGATATATTGTTGCATAATCAGGAGACTTATGCTGTAATTAAGTGCAGATTCCATTTTATATTTATTAGGAGAGATTTGTTAGTGATTTGATTTTATTTGATTTGTACAGCTTTAAACAACCATTATAATTGTCTTTTATTACCTATTAT
>Ga0123342_1003480_pt1 | contig 25222 bp, 11 predicted proteins | sample Turbeawhitnodule_FD_89960 | JGI IMG/M metagenome (GOLD analysis project Ga0123342, IMG submission 89960) | Root nodule microbial communities of legume samples collected from Mexico - Turtle bean Mexico white nodule | ecosystem: Host-associated > Plants > Roots > Nodule | place: Mexico: Nepantla... | reverse complement strand
TGATCATGTAATTTGGTTTTCTCTTTGGATTTAAGTGTGTATATTATAAAATTCTATTTTCACTAGCTTACCCTTGCTTTTCTTGTTGTGTTTGAACTGCGATGACTGTACTATGTACACGAGCAGATGACCATACAGGTGTAGGAGAGGCTTAGAGGTTTCAGAGTTTATTTTGAGTTGTGGATATGTAAATATTTGTATTTCTATAAATCATAATCATGTATTAGGAATGTTTTGAAAAACTCCAAGTTTATATACAAACTGGTAGAACTTTTATTGTAATAGTTATATGTAAATTATGGGGTGTTACAACTATATCTAATATTTTTTTAGTCCTTGAAGTGTTATAGGTTTTGTATTTAGTTCTCGAAAATATTTTTATATTTTTTTATCTTTAAACCTTTCTTTATCATAACTATCAATGTATTTTTATGATGTATCATAGCATTACAACTAAAGTATGGGATGGACCAAATGCAAAATAAAAAGGTTTTAAAGATGAAAAGTGATATAAGCTTGAATTGTTGAGGTTGTTGCGATTAAACATCTTAGAAGCCAAATTCTATTACCATCCGTTGAAAATTAGAGTCAAGAAGACTTAATGATTAAAAGAGTATTCATATTTTATCTAAAAGGAGACAAATGGATAATTATGAGTAAGTTTATGTGTTTGGGTTAATCAAAAGTGTTATTGTAAGAATATTTATAATCATTTTGAATATTAAAACTCTTTACAAATAGTAAAAATAACTCAACATAACCTAATTGGAGTATAAAAGGAGAAAGTATTATATACAAGAAATATTGTAATCTAATTTTAAACTATTTAACTATACTCTTAAAATATTTAATTGAATCCTTTCAAATTTTCTAATCCTACCTATGAAACTAATATTTTATTTAATTTTATACTTTCATTTAATTAATATAATAATTGAAAAAATGTTATCTACCAATATCAAAATAATAAAATAAATATTGTGAATAGTATATTGATTAAAATGAATAATGTAATGTAAAAATCTAAATAATAATAAAAATAATTATTATTATCTACCATTATAAATATCTTACACAATAAAAAGTAAAAGTAAAAAGTTATCTTATACATAGCAAAATTTATTTATAAGTGAAAGAAGAGAATATAAATACATTTATATTATTGTTAAGAAGTAAACTTTAAACTTAACTTAATTTCATAAAACTAGCTCATAAGGTAAGGTTTGTACCCATTTATATACCATGAAATGTCTTCATCTCTTGTCAACGTGTGATCTCCAACGATTATAAAAAATATCTTATATATAAAAGAAAATTTTAATAAATAATTTAAAATAAAAGAAATATTAAAAGCTAGAAGCTAGATTTTTTTATAAAAAAAACAGAATCTAAAAAATATATGGCTCAATAATTTTAAATTACTTTTTTTTATCTTTCTAAGTATATTTTTTTATTTTTAACTTCTTGTCCACTTTAGTTTAAACTAATCTCATACTATAACTTAAATCATTTATTATAAATCTAAAATAAAATTTACATTAAAATATTTATTTATTATGAAATTTAATTATAATATAATATGTAATTAAAATATATAAGAGGTAAATATTTTTCTTTAAAACATAAAAAAGATAAACAATTATTTAAAAAATAGAAGACTGTGAGTGTCATTTTATTAATAAATAAACAATATAGAATGTTTATTTAACACTTAAAATGATGTAAATATAATGTAATTTTAGGAAAAATTATTTTAAATAAAAATCTAAAACAAAAAAGTTGAAAATCTTCCTTTAATTTCTTATTCTCAAATAAGAAAGTATAAGAACTATACAAGTTTTTTTTTTCTTTTTCTTAAGGGTAGCAACACAGGCTCACACTATCCTCTCTGCTCACGAGTGCAGACACACACTAGTTGGTTCTAGAAGGGTCCATTATCATCAGATAAAACCCCTATCTATCTATTTAGGGTTTTATTATCTTCATCATTTCATCTTTCAACGCTCCTTCTTCTCCACCCAAACCTCTCTTCTTCGCGTCTGCTAAGGTAGTTAATTCCACTCTCTTCACACAGTCACTCTTCTTTGCTCGCATAAAAGCTCAACACTTGTTTGTGTTTTCACTCATAAATTTGTTTTTTTTGCGCAGTGTAAGTAAGTTCCAATCAATGGCCAGCGCTCAGCTCACAGCAATAGCGTCATCAGTCTCCACGACTTCGTTTGAAAGGCTTCGGCCTTCAGCATTTCAGATGGGCCGTGTGAGGATTGGGAATCTCCCCCAAAGGTCCTTCCGGGGTTTGGTTGTCAAAGCCGCCACTGTTGTTGCCCCTAAGGTATTTTCTTCTAACTCTTACTTTTCTATATAAATAAGATGAATTATTTATAGGTGTTGTTTTTAGTGTGCTGATTTTCTAATGGTGAGTCAACCGAGAGTGTTAGAGTAAGTTTTTAAATTCTTAAGTATGAGTGTAGAATTAATGAAGATGGGTGAGAGATTATTAGTGTATGTCTGGATAAATTTATCCATCAACGTCCGGAAAGGAGAAAAACAATGGAAGCTAGAAATAAAAAGGAACTTTTCTAAAAGTTAATGTTAGTTTATTTATAAAATAATATGTATTATTAAGAGAAACTAATTTGACAAAAACGTATTTAATTATTATATTCATTTTCTTCTTACATATTACTTGTGTAAAAGTTTATTTAAACATGTTCTCAGAAGGATTTGCTATAGTGTATTGCTTACAATATTTATTTAATTAATTTTAGCAAAATAATTTAATTATAACCACACTTTTAGTGTTTTTTCTTGGATTTCATTTTATTCTGGATTGTCTTTGTAATTTAGTTATGGAACCAAACTGCCATGTGTAGGTTATGTAATTGTTGATTTTGAAGTACAGGGCATATTTCAATAATTTTGTTTTATTGAATGAATAGTATGTGGTTTGATAATCCAATGCTTCATGTAACTGTTGGTTCACTGTCCAGTACACTGCAATTAAGCCTCTGGGTGACAGAGTACTGGTAAAAGTTAAGGAAGCGGAAGAGAAAACTGTAGGTGGGATTTTGCTTCCCTCAACTGCTCAAACAAAGCCTCAAGGGGGTGAGGTGGTTGCTGTTGGTGAAGGAAAGGCAGTTGGGAAGACAAAAGTGGATGTTAGTGTGAAGGTAATGGTGCTGCTATGTTGGAGGTCTTTAAACCTTCTGTGGTCTGTGTTTAATTTTCTGGGGAAGGATTGGGCTTGGCTTGGCTTGGCTCTAATTGATGCTTTCATGTTATGTGTTGTCTTTGTACAGTCTGGTGCGCAAGTTGTGTATTCCAAATATGCCGGTACTGAGGTAGAATTCGATGGTACAAAGCATCTTATTTTGAAGGATGATGACATTGTTGGAATACTTGAAACTGATGACATCAAGGATCTTAAACCCTTGAATGATAGAGTCCTCATAAAGGTATTTCCTGTGCTTATTCCAGTGTTTGGATCATTTGGCAACTGTGTTCTTAATCATATAATATAATTCTCTTGATGTATTTAGGTTCTGCTCAGATGGTAAGGTTTGTTAATCTTATCCATTCAAGGGCAGCATCTAAAGGCACTGTGGTCCCTTGTTCATCTGTATCCAATATATATCCGAACTGCTATCCATCTAGGAAGCATCCAAACCTTTAAATAAAAAGTTATGAAACATCTAATATAGCCATCAATTTTCTAAATTATGGTAGGGTTTCGTTGTGATGCTTGACATTGTGGAAAACGTGATTGATGCAGCATTACGGTTGCTATGTGGATAGGATCGCAATTCAAAACCATGATAGCCAAATGAAACATTGAAGTATGTATGGGATAGAAATGTAGGAATTATGGTTTCTTGTGCCAGAAATCGTTGTTGTCTTTATGACTGATGCTCAAGAAGGGACAGATTAATTTTAGTCCCACTTGTAGGCAATAGGTAGCAATTTTTGTTGGCATTGTCTATGCAGTTATTATTATTATTGTTTTAGTAAGTTTGTAGAAGTATCTTTTTAATTTGGATTTTCAGAATAGCAGTTATATTGGTTGTATTTTTTATGAATTAGTATATCTAAACATGTAGCCTGCATCCAACCTCCTCACATCACACATGATGTCTAATATATTTGAAGAATTGAATTGCTGCATCAAATGCATGTCAAATATAAGTAGCATGTGATTGATTAGATATTGAGTGCAGATTGCTGAAGCCGAGGAAAAAACTGCTGGTGGTTTGTTGCTTACTGAGGCAACCAAGGAGAAGCCTTCTATTGGAACAGTACGTACTCTTATAATCCTATCACATTCTTCTGTCTGAAAAGATATTGTATCCATGTTGCTGCTTAAGAGTGAAATAAAAATGTTGTTTTTGTGGATTAAAAAATAGAAAAAGTGAAGGATGTTTTTGTAATACTTGGTATGTTACAGGTGATAGCAGTTGGTCCAGGGCAATTGGACGATGAAGGCAACAGAAAGCCATTATCCGTGAGTCCGGGGAACACAGTTTTGTATTCCAAATATGCTGGAAATGACTTCAAGGGCAAAGATGGCGAATATATTGCCTTGAGGGTCTCAGATGTCATGGCTGTCCTCTCCTAGAAACAATATCTTTGCCTTTTGTAACTTCAAAATTTTTCGTGTCCATCTCGAGGAAAGTGGATTTTTTTTAATTGTTGTAATAACGATTGAAAAATATAGTTTATTGCAATCTGTTCCTTAAACAATATTCGTTATCATTGGATTTTAAATCATCTTCTGCAATACCGGATTTATCACTTAAAAGGATTAATTAAAATGGACTAATTTGCAGTTTAAGAGATTATTTAGTGAACATTATAACAAACAAGGTGATGTTAAATAACATTTTAAGTTGTTAAAATTTCTATTTCAACTGTATTAGTTTTAGTAACTAACATACCCTTGCAATAATTTAGCCAGTAATAGTTATTACATTTTGCTCAAATCATGAAAATAATGCTGCAGAGAAGGAAAATACTAAATTTCCACTAGTTACTAAAATGAACCACTTCACCCCACTCAGTTTCGGCCAACAGGGGTTAAGACAAAATAATCTACATAACCAAAACTCTACTCTTCAAAAAGGAAGCTTACCTTGTGAGCTAGGACTAAACCATGAACTTTATTAGATACATAAATCTATATATAATTACCCTTTTTCTTGGTAACTCTACAATTGTCTGCATTTACCAACCTTAGGTGATATAAATTTGTTTACTTCTCTTAAACGTGATCAATGTTGTTACTTGAATCTTGATGATCTCTCTCAAACAATAATATTGATGAGGTGTAGCTAGAAAAGACACTCATAAACTTAGAATATGCTCCTTATTATATGATGGGGAATTTTAGATCAGTTATATGCTACATTGAAAGTTTACAGAGCAGCCCAACACACTTGTATTGATGTGAAAAAGATGAATAAACTTACAAAATAATAGGGTTGATGAAAAATGTATAATATTATTATTATCAATTAGGACAAACAAAATTTATTTATTTTAAAGGTCCCTTTTCAACTAAAATATCTTTTCTTGGGTTGTCTAATTATCCCAAATTCTAAAATCATAAATGGAAATAGTTTTTCTTGGTCAATATAATTTTTTTTCATTATTTGTTATATTTGGAAAATCATTAGGTTCATTAAACTATTAACTTTATCATTCTAAACCCCGATTAATGATTTTTGTTATTCAAATTTTTATTTGGTGAATCTAAATTTTCATTTTAAAGGCTACATTTTAAAAAACAAAATATAGCCCCTCGTAATTTGGTTAACTCTTCCTCTGACTTTCTCTGTTTTTATTCTTTTGTTTCCATATAAATAAGTTTTAGACAACATCTTATAAAGTAGAAGTTGAAGTTATATAATTTATCACACGCTTGATAGTTCAAAAAGCTAACTTCTATCACTCTAAACATGCTAACAATAATTTGATTAAAAAAATAGTCACAAAAATAAACTTATTTTTTATGAACAATAAAAGAAAATTACATTTAATCATGCATTTTTATATAAAAAAAAATTATAAAGAGTAAAAACAAACAATTTCCCCAAAGTTTTCTTCCCAGCATGAGGTGTACAACAAATAGGTTCTTTGAGATCATTCATCAATAATAAAGAGATACACAACATTCAATTTCATCAATAATAAAAATGGTTTAACTTATTAAACCTGTGATTTAAGTGCTTTTCTTATTTAACATTCATGTATTGACAATTAACATGCTAGGAAATTAGATAATCGACAACGAGAGTGACAAATACTAATGATATTGGGTTTTAGGAGATTAATTTGATTTGAGAAAGAAAAGACTGAAGTTTCTGAAGAGAGGAGAAAGAAAGAAAAAAATGGATTTTGTTATGTTCATATGATTATAAATAAATCATTGTGTCTGCCTATAACACAATTCCTGGAAATCCACACAAGCTAAAGCACATTAATCCCAAAAGTGCAAATAAGTGAAGAATTGAGTTTTCTTGAGCATAATACTCTTCATAATTTCCACCATGAAAACAACTTAGGCACTTGTACAAAAGCTAGCACTGACGAATTGGCATGAATTGATTCTCCCTATCATCACTTTGGTTACCTAACTTCTTCATCTAACTTTAAGGACCACAAGATTTACAGAACTGTAAGTAAAACACTTTTATATAAGAACAATACAATCATATATATTATACACCAGCTGACCTATATGGCTGTACCTTGCCAAAAGATAAAAAAATCCTAAGCTTGTTCTAGCAGCCACAAGAAAAGCAGATCTCAAACAAGATAGAATCTGCATCTTTCTGGCAAAGGAATCTGGTCTTTGGTACATCCAGGGATCTAAACTTATCTCTCACCATTAAAAACATTCATTGACATTGAACCGGATGCCTCTATGTATCAACCTGCTCTACACTACCCCATCACTGCATCTCCTGCAATGAATTTATATCCTTTCCACTGGTGATATGTAGAAGCACCAACAAGAAATTTTAAGGGTTAAGTTAGTCTTCCATGTCTCAAAATATACAAGCTGATGAATGCTCCAAAATGTCAATACTAGACATCCTTATCGATTAAACGAGGCTGCAGAGTTATCATCATACTGTCCCCTCCATGCATTTCCATTATCTGTCCCACTACAAGCTTGATTGGGGACTGGAACATGGCCTAAATCTCCATCCAAGCTCATTTGCTGTACCTCAGCAGATGACAATATCTTTATGCTCTGGACACAGCTTACAAATTCTCTGCAAGGAATTGCAACTTGAAGACTAAGAAAATAAATCTGAATGGATCAAATATCAGGACTATAAACAACTAGGAATTGACTACTTACTCCCAAGGGTCATCACCAACAAGAAGAATGTCATTTTCATGATCTACGTAGACTAGTTTCCACTCTGTCCTTTGAGGATCTTCTAGCTGTCCTTCAATCCCAAACATCCTAGCCAAATCATTTCGGAGTTCATCATATCCCTTGTAACGGGTGACATCAATACATCTTCCAACAGAGCCACATTTTTGAACCTTCAAAATATGTGAAACAGTATCAAGCATTTGAATTTAAAACACAAGTATGGAGGCTAAAAGCCTGAGTTGATTTTTTGATAACACTGCTGAATAGGAGTGACAGTTATGATATAAGTGTAACCAAACCCCTCTTAATATAATTTTCTAGTCCAACTATGAGCTGAAGATACCCACTTAATGCCCAAATAATCTCAAAGGACAATACGGGTTAACAAGTACTACAAAGTGCAGCTTACAATTTTATTGATCAGTCAGTGCAGTTTACATACAAAACTCTAATTCCAAACAAGCACATTCAGATTTATATAATGATAAGGCCATTGGACATGATTGAATTGGACAGAAAAACATTAGGAAAATTCATATGCAGTGTTAGGATGGGGCCATGGAGGAAAGATCGGGACTGTATTGGTGTCATGCTAACAATATTACCTTAAGCTCAGTGGGTAAGAAACCGAGAGCGCTCATCTAGGATCAAGAGTTGAACTAAGAATTTTAGACAATATCAATAAAAATATATAGGAAATGTATCTGATCATGAACAATTCACATATGAGCAACTAAAATATAAATAACAAAATGACGTTTGACTTGTACTATTTAAAAATTGCATGACATCCCAATTTATGTGTTTCATTAAACATTAAGATACGTATGTGTTCGGCAAATATAACAGGTGTACAAATTTTTCAATAAGGAAAGGACGAACCTTAGTATATGTCCTCATTCTTTGAGTCTGACTAGCCCACAAGCCATTATTCAAAACCCCAGGATCATTGATGGCAATATCACTGGAGCATCCAGGCTTAAAAGGCATGTCTGGCACCCCAAATGGCTGCGAAGTAATGGCAGCAGTGGACAGTTCAGTTTCAATGTCTCTTGGAGCACCACCATAATTGGACAGCAAGTTTTGAAGATCTTTTTGAGAATCATACCCTCTTGAGAGCAAAGTATCAGGTGTTAATCCATCAAGATTAGAGGCAAATGGAAGATTATTTCTTGGGTGTGATTGGACATCACCGTCCATGCAGAAACTGGGAAGTGGGAAGTTCTGATGGATATTATTAGGATCAATAGAGTAAGATGTTCCAGAAGAAGCTTCCATCTGATCAGCAATTGTCCCCTTGCACTTCAGCTGGTCAGGTCCTCTTACACTGGGTAATTCGTGTTTGATCTGCATCTCAGACTTTCTATGAAGCTCCTGTATCAAATGATTGGTAGGTTCAACTACCGAAGGTCCTCCTAATGTGGTTGGTACCTGTTGATTTCTTTTAATCAGATTTGAAGGAGATATCTGGCAGTTATTCGTAGATGGTGAAGTCGAGCATGATGGGGCATCTCCATCTGTAAGAGTTGAAGGAGCTCTAGTATTAGTTAATGATTTCTGTGTATTATGGGATTGGTTCACAGGAAGCTGCTGTGTTTGCATCAGAGACGAAGAAGAGTAGTTGTTGCCATTGAAAAGCTTCTCCATTGAGAAAGCATTGTTGCCAAGCTGTTGAGCCTGATGACACTGTGATAGAGGCAGCTGCGGTAATTGCTGGTTTTGTTGATGAGTATTTTGTTGCTGTAGAAGCTGAGACTGCAAAAGTGGGCTAGAAGTGGAAAGGAGTTGTTGTTGTTGTTGCTGTTGTTGTTGCTGCTGTTGTTGTTGCTGCTGCAATTTCTGGAGCAACTGCAACTGTGGTTGTTGCTCTGAGCTGTTTTGCTGTGACATTTGTGTCATTTGTGGTTGCTGTGGTGCCCTCTGTGACAAGCTTTGTTGCAATAACTGCAATGGAGATGATTGCAACTGTGTCTGCTGCTGCTGCCTCTGTAAGAGACTAGCTTGCTGGTCTATTTGTTGTTGAAACTGAGAGTCTTGCGGTAAGGATGTCATCAACAATGTATTCTTGTTGGGTGATTGAAAACTTTGTTGGGGTGGGATATTTCCTGAGAGTAATTGCTGTTGCTGAAGCTGGGAGTATGTCACTGGTTGCTGCACACACTGATTTGGAATCTGGTTGGAAGAAACTGCCCCATTATTCATGATGGTCTGTTGACATGACTGCTGCTGCTGCTGTTGTGGCTGTTGTGCTCTCTGTTGGGACATTTGGGGCTGTTGTTGCTGTGGTTGTGACAGGTTTTGCAGTACAGGAAGCTGTTGTTGCCTCTGTTGCTGCTGTTGGAGCGGGTTTAAGGGTGTTGGCATCAATGACTGCAGCTTCTGTTGTTGCTGCTGTGGAGGCCATGATGTTGGGGGTTGTTGCAATTGGTTGACTTGGTTTGGTAAGTTAGGTTTGTTAAATTGTAGATTTGGTGAAGAGAGGACAGGAGCTTGAAAGTTCAATAATTTGGATGGATCATCAGTGGGAAGGTTACCATGCAGTGCATTGGATGAAAGCATGGATGGCGGCATAAATCCAGATTGGACACCGGAGAACTGATTATTCTGCTGCATGCTCATCCATTGCACCAAACTCAAACCTGGGAAGATTGAACTTGAGGCATCCTTCATCCCAAGGTCATCTCCAAGCCAGGGCATAGCTCTCTTGAAAGCATTTTCTATATCAGAATCATCATCTGCAAAATAAAAAAACAAGTAAATATAACCTGTTACAATCAATCTATAGACAACAAGCTATTAGATGTGAGATTTTCTGAATGTTACTCTTCAATAAAGCTATTAGATGTGAGATTATACTTTCGTCATAGAAGCAACTTGATTTCATTTAATAATGAGTAAATGACTGATTAAGAACAGTGGATTCTAAGAACAGTAAACTGGAATTAACAACTAGTGACGTGAATTATTATTAACTTTTATCACATCTACATTCAAATTCATCATTTTTATCACAATTTGCCAGAATTGATATTTCTCACACCTGACATTTGTATTGAAGTGAAAATATATATTAGATTCTTTGTTTTACAAGAAAAAACAATCTAAGAAACTTTTTGCTAGGCAACAAATTAGATAATCAATGGAAGCAATGAGAAATTTCTGAATAAAATTTAAACCTGGCATTCCTGGCTGCTTAGGGAACTTTGGCCTAAAAAATGGAGGTGGACAAATGTAGAAAGGAGTCACTACTGGTTCAATATCCCAAATTGAAACTCTGCTTGGGCGCTCACCAGCCGTTGATTCATCCCATCCAACCTGTCAAAATTCAAAACATGAATCCCTCCCAAAAAAGCTACAGTAGAGGTTCAGTATTGACTACATTACAAAGTTATGCACACGCTCATGTACATGTAGATTATAGGACACTAAATGCATGTTTTAGATCAATTTTAATTTGTTTCCTAGTTCAGCTATACAAATAAGAAATCTCGTTAGATAATACCTGAAGATTGCGCCATTGTGAATTCTTCCATCTGACAGGATCCAAGTCACTGATCCCAGTGATTGTACCCATATGTCTGCGTACCCCTGACTCCTCAGTCTCAAACATCATTCTGAATCTCATTCCAAGGGAAACTTGATTGTAGAGGGCTTTATTATACTTGGCCAATGGAATTACAAATTCAGAGGGGCTGGCCCTGTAAAATTGGCAGATGTCTATAAGAGGCTGTCACAAATATTCCATGGATGCATTCCATCTAATCAAATAATAGTAAATATATGCCAAATACATACAGCACCTTGGATTATAAAATATAGTAAATGGACTGTTATTTGAAGCAGCATGAGCTGCAGCGGCAAGAATGCCAATGTGCATGCTGTCACTGGATATTACTGATGAAGATAGTGCTGGTTGCTGTCTGTTAGCTCTCTTTATTCCTAAAAGAAGTTGTTGTTTTTCATCCCTGAATATAACCAAAAATAATTGACTCAGCAACAGGTTGAAAGTTATTCCAAAAATTCAAAATAAAAAAAAATGTATGCATTACCTGATAAAGAGAACTGAATCTCCAGCAAACAGCCTTTTTGTGCTAACAAAGACACTCCAACCGGTAGTCAATAGATGCCTCTTTGGTTGTCCTGTAACCGATGTTCTAGAACTTTAGCATTCAACCATGTAAATCATCAAATTATACTCAAGTTCTGTGTTCATAATTTGGTAAAACTTATTATACAATTCCAATGTTGATAATCCTATAATTCTTCAGGGATAAGTTTAGTTTAAGCCAAATGATTTTGAATCTTTGTGTTTTAGATAACAATGAATCCTGTTGGGGAATCAATGAGGCATAAACAACACAAGTAGAAAGAATGATAGTATAACAAAGGATGAAGACAATGAAGGAGGGTAAGAGTTGCTATACCGCGATAAATATGTCTAAATGTCCATGTACTGTCATGCAAATCTTTGGCAACAATCTCCTGAGCTGGAGGTTGCATTGAAAAATCCTACCAAACACGTTTCTAATCAGTATAAAAAGATCCCATGAAAACTCCAACCAGGGTAAATGAAAATATTAAATACACACCAGAAGGGGGAATATTTTCTCAGCTGCTCTACGGGGCACAGAAAATCCACCATGAGTGCTTGTGTCACTAGCTGTAAGAGTTTTGCAAAAGAACTCAGTAGGTTGTTGGTTTTGTTTGAGACCCATGTCAGATGCCAAAATTGCTTCCTTGTCATACTGTAGAACAGTTACATCAAACACAGTCTTAGATAAGTTCCATAAAATTGGTCAGGATGGATATTCATGGAATAGTGAGAAATAGATCTCAGATACAGATCAATAAATTAGCTGATTGAACAGCTGACCTACTTTAGTAACAGGTTGAAGGGTCATCTGCGCATAGACCTCATCAGTTTCAGGATCAGCCTGATCCAAAACGGAAAGAATTATCAATATATGTATTATGCAATATTCACGAAAAAAAAATTAGAAAGGGCCATCATATCAAATGATTCAGAAATTATAATGATGTTGCTTCAAGCCATCAACCCAGGTTGGTCTATAACTAATATATGGATGAGGTAGCAAATGATATGCACCATTTTAAGCAAATGAAGAAACAAACACAGCTTGCAAAGTCTTCAACTCCAAGATTTGGTAGAGGATAACTGACATAATTTATAAAAGGATATGTCATGCAGAAATGTCACTCTTTTTCTTCAAAATGAACATTAGTTTATCCTAAATCCCTGGTGACTATCCATGATCCAAAAATGTGAAAGAAGGTGAATAATTAGTACATGCCCCTTCAAGGAAAATAAATTTCAGTAGAGATGGAATGCATCTAGTCTTCTAATTTCATTTTTTTTTAAATATCTTCAAAACTTGTCACTATTGAAATACTGGCATGTCAATTGCCACAACAGGAAAGTGCACCTACGTGAAGAGCAACATTGTGAAGCATGCAAATCAACTTGGATGGAAGGTTAGGGTAACTGGGAACGAAGTCAGCCTCCTTTTGCATGGATGCTGCAACCTAAAAGTCATAAGTAGTCAAAAGAAGCTCCATCAGAAACCACAATGAAGAAATATCATGATCTTAGAATTATGGCATAAGAAACATACTTGCTCACTGTGTCCTTGAGGAAAGTAAACCACAAGACTTCCAACAGGAGGTAAGGAAACCAGTGGTCCGGCACAAGCATGCCATAACTCTGAATTGATGGTCTTCCTTTCCCCTGTAGCAAGCACAGACATTTTTTTCACAATTATTCCATAATTAAGGAAACGCAACAAAAAAATGCAGATTTCCCACAATTTTAAAATTCATTTACACAGGATTAATATCAAGCACATTCGAATTTGGCGCTTAGAACCATGAAAGTTTGTCCTTAGGTCAGAAAAGAATAAAAGGTGACAAAAAATGAGGGGTGAAATGCAACAAAATAAAGATAGATTAATATGCCAAGGTATCACTTTTATTTAGGCCACACGGAAAAAGGAAGCATCTCACGGAGAAGAGGGCTAACAAAGCAGCTCCAGAAAATTAACCAAAAGATCACCTTTAAACTCAGATGAATAATACCAACTTCCTTCTGTATGATATACTCATATTTATTATTCGATCTACGATGGTATTATGTTGATTCAACAATATAAAAGCACCTTTTTTCTTGAAAGTAATCATCCCCAGAGTCCCCAAGCAATGTTAGTGTTTGATGAAACAGGAAAACACTACCAGACACTCACAGAGGGGGACAGAGAAGATAATGAGGCTGCAGGTAAAGCTTGAGAAAAAGTACCTTCGCTGGAATTAGGCAAGTAGCCATTTGGAGGAGCCTTCATTACCACCACCTGTTAAAGTGATGACCCCAAACAAGTTCAACACTCTTCTTCCTGAAACAAGATTTAACCTTGTTCGCCAAGTCTTCCACAATAACAACAATTCTAACTCCAACTCATAGTCCAAGAAAAGCAGAAACACTTCCCCAGAAACAAACAAGAAGATGCGGAACCCCCAGCGATACCTACCACAAACTTCTCCAATAACATCGAGCAGAATCAACAAAAAGCTCACCCTTTTTTCCCAGAAATGCCTCTAATTGTTGCCTCCAACCCCACAAGTTTCAAATTCAAAAACTAGCAGAACCTCAGCACGGAATCAACAAAAAGCACACCCTTTTTTCCCAGAAATGCCTCTAATTGTTGCCTTCAACCCCACAAGTTTCAAATTAAAAAACTAGCAGAACCTCAGCAAAAAGCCTCCCCTTTCCGCAATTCCCTCCACCAACCTCCAAGGACTCAATGGAATTCTGCTACAGCCAGAACCAACACCTCAAAACCCAAAAACAAGAACCTTGCAGCCGAAACCAAATGAAGCTGAGGGTGTCCAAGAAGCCAAAACCTGTAAAGCACAACACAACAACCATTTCAACAGTGACACCAACCAATTAAACAAAACTAACAAAAAGGCCCTCAAACACTGATCCCCATACAAAAAACAAGCCAAAATGAATCACCTTCTAGACACCACACTCATCAGCAGCCTCAACAACCCCAGAAGAATTAACCAAAATGGAGGGGGAGGAAATGGGAACTACACTTCGTGTGGATTAAGGTAACAAGGTGATGTCTGAAGGACCAAAGTTGAGAAAACTGACTTGTCGCCGAGAAATCAGAGGGGCTGAACAAAAGGAAGACAGCTTTTCTTTTGGTGCTTTATGTGAACAAGCCGACATGAAATATAGACTAAAGCAATCAATCACAGACAGGCATGGTTAAAAGAACTCATTAAAGAAGTAGGGTATTATTGATAAAAATATATATAAAATTAAATAAAATCAAACAAGATTAGCCTTGCTTAATTACATGACATGATCATGTTTTAGACAATATTCCTTCCCGTGGTTAAAATTTGGGCCCCAAACCAACCTCACATTCCACTCAAATTTTGCATTAGGGTGCTGCTTTTCCTATGCAATAGCCACACATTAACACTTCACATCTTTTCATTCTTCTAATTCAACATATATATGGAGAACTAGGTAATTTAAGACACATCTTAAATTCAAACACTGTTAATGCTACATCATTGCACAAAGAAAAAATAAAAGTAATTGAATATAGTCTTAGATTCAAATCTTATCGTCACATCACTTTAAATTTGAAAAAAATGAGTACTTGATGAACACAGTATATTAAGAGTTTGAAATTTATGCTATTTACTTATCATGTTATAAAAAATTGTACTTGAATCATAGTACAAAATGTATTTTAACTAGATTCATTTAATTAACATCACAGGTTTTGTTAAATGAATTCAATTACTCTCCTCCAAAATCCTGCAAAGATCATTTATTATGTATGAGAAATAATTACGTTCGAGTCTTTGAAATTATTGTAAACCTAAAATACTAGCTAAGTTGGAATATTTTGCAGTGTGTTATTCCTTTCAAGTTAGAGATGAGTTGCCATTAAAGTAAGATTGGAAATTTAGTTTGGTGAAAAACATGTTATTTATTACCATTAATAATGATAGACCACTTATTTATTAAGTAAATGTAACATAAGTAATTTTTATTTCAAAATGTTTTAACTTAATTTGTGGATCATATTACTTTAAAAAATATTTAACATTTTTACTAACAATACTTAAAATTCATATTTTATTTAATTAATATTTTATTTTTTTGATAATAAAAATATATATTTTTTATAATCCAAAGATCACAGTGGAGAACTCTTTTCTTTCTTTTCTAGAACAACTTAACTTATGAAAGCAAATTTTTTGACAATTTTTTCATTGTTGAGAATTTGTAGATTTTAGAAGCACTAGAAACACATAAATTTGTACCAATCTTTTATCTATCTGTTTATTTATTTATCTTTAATTTTATATACATTATCTTGGCCTCCTAAAAATTAAATATTAGGGACGAAAAGACCTAATTTTTATGATTGAAATAATATTTTCTCATTTTACCTCTCAGATTTTTCAATGATACTTTATTAATCTTTAATGATCGTGTGTCTTTGATGTAATATATAAAAGTAAAATGATAAAATAAAAAAAAAACTATTTTCTATTTAATCAAACTATTAAAAAAATCTCCTGTTTCTTACATGTTGCTCTTCACCAAGTAATTTATTATCTAATTTTATTTTTCAATTTATTTATCCTCCCTTTTAATTTTATATTTCTCTCTCGAAAATCAAACAAGATGTTAATTTTTTTTGGATTATAAAAAATAAAAATATAAAATAAAAGAGAAATAGAATGAAAATCATGATTGTATATATATATATATATATATATATATATATATATAAGTAGTAACAAATGGAATTACACAAATTCTCTTATTATTTAGATGAGTTGAAAAGACAAAAAATATCAGATCACACTAAAATATTTTAATAATTATGATTTTTATTTTTAAATATTGTATTATAAAAATATTTTAATTACTTCTATTTTTAAACCACAAATGCACTTTCCATAAAAAATCATGATTACAAAAACCACCTTAGAAAATGTAATAATAGAAAGAAGGATATTTCACAGCTTCTATCATTTTCAATTATTCTCCAACTTTCTAAATCTCTTCCTCCAATTACTCAGAATAAACACACTGTAAATGTAAATGTAGATTATGTACTAAAATTTCATGTAATTTCAATTTCACCAATATTATTAGTAGACTCCAAATTGTGTGTGTGGAATTTCTATAGAGTAGTTTTGTTTACATTCACTAGCTTTCATTGTACATTTACTAACTTATACTAAGCATTTCTATATTTGACTTTTAACATGGAAGGATTCAATATACTTTTGTTGAAGAATATTAAAAAACTTATATCCATTAAAAATATTATTAAATTATAATGTATAAATAATTTATATATCACTTTATAAATTGATTTTACAAAATTAAATTTGATTTTATAAATAAAAATATTTATTAAATATTAAAAAGTATAAATTATATTTAAACTAACCTCATTAAATCAGTTATCTCATCAAATTTATATGATGAGATTGGTAAGTATAAATGATTTAATATCGATATTAAAACAAGTAACAAAATAAATTTTATTAAAGTTAATTTAAAAATATGAATTTGAAGTAAAATTCAATTTTACAAAAGGACATTGAAATGGGGTGCATGAATTTACCCTTTTCTTGTAGGAATGTTTATGCATTTTCTTCATTGATCAATTAATTAAGGTAAAGTTTTTTTTTATTGTGTTTGGTAGTGTAGCCATCCACTTTATGTTTAAAAAAATGTGGGTGATAAAACTTGTTATTGTTATCTTTATAGTGGTTTATTTTTGTTGTTAATGATGAATTGCTCTTTTTTGGGGATTCTTTGTGGATGCTTGGACCCACAAGAGCAGAAAAGCCATTTATGAAACATGACATCAATGATTCTCTTGGCCCAAACACATCTAAACTTTGAATATCATAATCATATGTTAAGGAAATACTTGTTGTAACAACAATACTTAATTTCTTTCATCTTTTTTTAATTTTCTCCATGCAAAAGAATATTAGTTACTCACATCTTAAAAGAAGGAACCAAAAACTAAAGCCTCAACTTTTGTTCGTGTCATAATAATTGTTTTTTATTCTTGATCCATAAAAAAAGTGTGGAAAGAAAAAGAAAGGAGAATTTTATACACACGCTAGGACACACCCACTAGCCGCAAAAGCAGGAAAACTTCACATGTCAAAGGTTTTGGTTCCTTCTTAAGACATCATTATACCTTAATTAACCTTAAACATTCAAATAACTGCTTTTATTAACAAAATTAGTGCTAATGGGGGAAGTTTTTCTGTCTGTAACAAAATTAGTGCTTACCCTAGTTGACCTTTTATTCATGACTATAATATGATTTCATTTTGAAAGAAAAAAAAAACCCTAACTATAGAACTTTATTAAATTAATAGTTCACCTTAATTTTGAAAAGGGTTTAAAATTTATTCTCCTAAGCATATATATGTAAAATCAGAATAATGTATTAGTTCTTATTTCAATTCCTTTTTTTTCTGTGTTTTCTCTTTTGTCTACTTATAGAAACTTCATGATAATAAAGTAACTATCTTTCATCTTTTATTTTTTATATACCTTTCGTCGCCCCTAAGGTTTATGCTTTTCTATTTATCTAAAGAAATTGAAGTTATTTTTAAAGTTTAATCTATAATGCACAAGTCAAAAGACCTTTCAAGTAACTAGTAAGTTTCTTGTCCATTTCCATACTACATTTATTATCATACTTTAAGTTACTGTGAAAATCAAGTATAATGTAACAATGCATTTTATAAAATGAATTTATTATGTTATCTAACTTAGTTAATATAATTATTTTTTATTTTTTATTTTTAAATTAGTAAATATTTAATAATTTTTTATAATTCTTTTCCGTAATATGTAATTAAATACCATTAATTATTTAATTTTATTTAAAAAATTAAATATGAATTACTTAGAAATTGGGTGATCTAGTCTCAAGCTCAAGCTAGTAATTTTCTCTCTCTCTCTTTCTCCTCTTTCTTCTTTTTCTTTTCAAATTTCCTTATTCTTTATTTTTTAAACCATGTTTTCACTTTTCCACAAACATATCTTACAACCTTGTTCTTTATTTTATTTTTATGTATAGACTAAATAGGATTGCCGATAAAAAAAATTAAATAAGAGTACAAAATAATCCAGTATTGTTCCTTTTGAGTTTGAGTTTGCAATTCAAAATTGTGATTAAGTAGCTTTACATTAGAGTTGCATATTATTGTCAATATAACTATATAATTGAGAATCTATTATGATACTTTTATAATTTTAGTTTTTCTAAAAATGACTCGAAAAGAGAAAAAAACACATATATTTAAAGTACTTATGGGAGAAAAAAGATACGAAAAAAAAATAAAGAGTTAATTGAGTATGTTAATATAAAATTAATAATAGTGAATTCATTGATTAAAAATTTATTATCCAAAATATTCTGAACCTATCAAAAGAAATGATAGTTAAAAAAACTTTCATAAGAATAATATATATATATATATATATATATATATATGGTATTTGACTTGTGATTTTGAGATGCAATCACATTTGTTTGTTAGATTTTTCATGATAGCAAACAATAAATGTAAAGACGAAAGAGAATGAAGACAAAACCATAAGAGAATGAAGAATCGAACATAAAAAAATTATTATTATCCACTTACAAGAAAAAAGTAAGTGGTTATGTATTTATATACAATGAAATCGAAACGATATAATGACAAGAATAATAGAAAACAAACTCATCATTAAAATATATTCCACGTATTAATAATTTGCTATATGATCTAATGTTCTGTAAATGTACGAGAATGAAGAATCGAGCATTAAAAAAATATTATTATCCACTTGCAAGAAAAAGGTAAGGGGTTATGTATTTATATACAATGAAATCGAAACGATATAATGACAAGAATAATAAAAACAAACTCATCATTAAAATAGATTTCACATACTAATAATTCGCTATACGATCTAATGTTCTGTAAACGTATCAGACATTATGAGATTTGTGTAAATACATCAAGCAAATAGTAAAGATAAAGAGTTTGAACGACTAGGTTAGACAGTCTAAAAGAAAAATCTTCTACCTCAATACGGTGACTAGATGATCTAACAAGAAACCGTTTATATACAATAACACAATAGACAACAATAGATTGTTAATAGACGGTCTAGAAAATGACAGTTTATACCAACAAATAATGTACAAATTCTCTCTCTCTATATATACATGACTTGAATTGGTAAATACTTTACATTTAAGTCTTATATAAATAGTAAAATATTGAAGAATTATATTGTTACATCTTACCAAATTAGAAGATTATATTGAATATTATAAGCATTTGGAGAAAAAAAACTTTATATTTACAAAACATTAATATTGTTTTAAAAATAAGACACAAACATAAAATGAAGCTATTATAATTTTTCAAAATAGTATTTAATTGTCAAAAGAAAGAGTTTAACTTCAATGTTACATTGACATAATCAAAATGAACTCAAATTTGTGAGTTAATTAGTTCACTACAAGTTTATGTTTGGTTGAGTTGAGAAAAATTATAATTTTTTTAAATGTGGGTAAAATCGAACTTAACTTATGGATTCGATTCAAATTAAAGATAAGTTTACCCATAACTCACCAACAACAATTTTTATAATTTTTATTTTTATTATTTATTACTTTTAATTATATTAGTTGACACTTTATTTTTTTAAGACGGATTTTCAATAGTATTTGAATAGTTTGAATGCTTAATTAATTAATTTATTTGCCTAATAATGTAAATTAGTACTGATATAAATCAACACTTTAGTTTTTACTTACTAAAATCTATATTTATAATATCACTTTCTACTTGTAGCTAATGTTTAGGAAAATAGGTGAATAGTTGTATTGCTATAAATAAATGATATAAATAAATGATATATGCGTTAAGTCAATCCACTTTAATTATAATGCAATAAATATACGAAAAAAAGTTGAAAGAACAATATCTTTAACAAATCAAACTATCAACAAATTTTCTTTGTCAACAAAATATATTTATCAAGTTTTTAGCTACTAACTATTTTATATTATAAATTAATCTTTATTTTTTTTTACTAATTTAAAATTTAAAATATTATAGCTAAAATCTTAATAACTAATTTAAATATCAATTTAAAAATTATTTTATATTTTTTTATTAATAATAGAAATCATTTTAAATTTAATGTATAATATAATATCTAATTTAATCAAATAGTAATTAAGTATTTTAGTCTCTAAAATTAATTATTATTTAATAATTTTGATAAGTATAAATTGTATAAATTATTCTCATGATAATTATTGGATAGTATCAAGGAGTATACTATATACTGGAGTTTGATTAATTGTATACATATCAAACTATCCACTGAAATATGTTGTCTTCTTAATGGTGTCTCTTTGTCAGTCCCACCAATTAAATTTTGGCAAATCTATTAATGAACTTAGGTTTCTGGTCTATTAATTATTATCATGTAAACATATCTTATCCCATGCATTACACATTATCTTTTTTCTTTGGGTCTTCATTCACTGAACTACACAACAAAATCCACTTGCACATTCCATTACCATGATTCTGATAGTAGCAGCAAATGCAACTGTGCTACAAAAGAGAGGGAACAAAAGGGTTGTAGGCTTGTAGAAGGTCGCACATGAGAGTTGTTACCATATAGTATTAATTTTTTGGTTTCAATTATATCTTGGTATAATCAACATAGAAGATGATTGATCTCTTAATCATATTAATAGAAAGTAGAATTTATTTTATTAGTTTTACATCTTAGGAAATAGTTTAGTGTATTTGGTTTACTGGATTAGTACAATTGACACTACAAAGAAAATCATTAAATAAAAATTAATTTAAAAACAAAAAATAATTAGTTGTTATAGTGATTAAATTAGAAATAATTTTAATGACTAAAAAATTTATTAACTAAATTAATTTTTATTATTGATAAATAGTTTCTGAATTAGTATCTAATTAGCTATTAAGATTTTAACTACCAATTATTTAGATTCTAAATTTAGCAACAAAAACCTTGGTAGCTAATTAGATACCAATTTAGAGACTATTTATCAATGATAGAAACTAATTTGGAAATCAATAATTATTTATCAATAATGATCTCTAATTTGGTCACTATAGCAACTAATTATTTTCTGTATCTAAAATTAGTTTCTATTTAATGACCGTAGTGTACACTACAAGGAAATCATGAAATAGAAACCAATTTTTAGAGACCAAAATAAATAGTTGTAATAGTAACTAAATTAGAGACAATTTTAGAAACTAAAAAGAAAATTGGTTTCTAAATTAGTTTCTATTATTGTTAAAAATAGTTTCTAAATTGGTATCTAATTAGCAACCAAAGTTTTAAATACCAATTATTTAGTTTCTAAATTTGGTTTCTAAAACCTTAGTTGCTAATTAGATACCAATTTAGAAACTATTTAACAATGATAGAAACTAATTTAGAAACCAAAATTATTTTTAGTTTCTAGAATGGTCTCTAATTTAGTTACTATTGCAACTAATTATTTTGGTATCTAAAAATTGGTTTCTATTTCATGATTTTCTTGTAGTGGTAGATGTTAATGTTAGTGTAAGTATAATCTGATTTTCAGTTATGATTGTTTGATTATAAGTATTTATTATTATTATTTTTATATTATATAAATAGAGTATTTAATACTATAATGAATAATAATTTTTATTAATAAAATATTTTTCTTTTATTTTTTTAAATAAAAGCTTTCATGTTAGACATTACTATGCAACTTAAGATCTCAGTTAGGCTGACACTTCAAGTAACAACAATTATTTGTCATCACATGAAAAAAGTATTATTAAAAAAAGAAAGAAAATACAAATTACGGGGACTAGACCAAAGCTCATATGTTAACAAAAACGATACATAGGTAGATTATACCTATTCGTAAAGAACTCTAAGAACAGACAATATAGAAGTCTATTATACCGATGAAAAGATTCTCTATGAATAAATCCTAAATTAGCCAACTTATCAGCACATGCATTCCCTTCACGAAAAATATGAGTAACCCTAAACCTAATTTTCCCACAGTAATTAAGACAAACATTTCATTGATTACGAAACATCCAAAGAACATTTGTTGTAGCAGTAAACACAGCATAAATCAAAACAGAATCACATTCCAGCCAGACATTAGTAAGCCCCATCTTTGAGCTTCCTCCATAGTATATATAACCCCATAAAACTCAGCAACCATAGCAATCTGAACTTCAAGAAACACAGAAAAAGCTCCAATATATTCCTCCATACTCCCACGAAAAATACCTCCACAAGTAACAAGACCATGATATCTCCTAACAATCCCATCAATGTTAATTTTAACCCAACCTATTGAAGGAAACTCCCATCAACCAGGAAGAGGACGTAGAACTTTACCAGTACGAGTTTTAATACCAAAAAACTTGAGCACATTGAAATCGAACATATCATTCTTCATTGAAGCTTTAGACGAATTACCCACTAGACAAGTTAAATCTTTAATAACCAAAATAAACTTAGAAACCTCAATCTTATCCTGAAAACGAGCATAATTCTTCATACGCCCTATATCCAAATAGAAAAAGTTATCACAGCTAGCTTAAAGGAAAAGACTTTTGGAAGGCGGAATATATGAAGACCAAATAAATTTATCCCAATCACAGAAAACTTTTGGATCCAAAAAAGAAGTCCTAGCTGATTTAAGAGTGAGACGACCAAACTCATCTAGAATCCAATTAGGAATACCTTGTTTCGCCCTAACCATGATATAATAGTTGATAAAAAGATGGAATTTAAATTTTATAAGGAAAGGAGTTTGAATCTTGCAATAATGAATAGTTTATAATTTTATATTTAATTTTTTGTCACATAAAAGTAATTCATAATTTATATTAAAACTAAAGTTATTCTAAATAATTTTTTACTTTTCAAATTAAAAACATGGATTCCTAAAGCTTAAACATCAAATTATTACTGCTAAGTGATTTTAAGTTTTATACTAACATATTTATAGTTGAAATTGAAATTATTTCATGCTTATTTTTTTTTCTGTATTTGAAAAAATAAAATAAGGTGAAAACAAAAGAAGCATCTAGTGAGCCAAAGGATATAGCAGAGTAAGCCAGCTATCTAGCTAGGAGTTGCAGGGAATCTTAACTGACACACGGTTGAAAACTGTTTAAAGAAAAAAGTTAAAAAATAATTTTGTTTAAATTAAGAAGTAAATAAGTAAAATAAAATATTTATTATTAATTAAAAAAATAGCTATTATTTCAATTATACTAAAAGAGTATAAATATTAATAACAAAAGTTATTTAACGTAAAATTATTATGTAATATTTATCTTAATTAATTATGCAATTTTTTGCACAGATATTTTTGTGTGAAAAACTTTAACTGATAAGTTGTTTTAACTTTTCTCTGTTTATTCTGCAAAGTTTTCACGCTTGGAAATAAATAAATGAATATAAATAATCTTTCAAGTTTTTTTTTAGCACATGAAATTTTTGGTTAATAGTTGTAGACTATTTATTGGATGTGAAAAAAATAAACGAAATGAATAAAATATGTTTGACCAAATCAAATAACTTAAATAAAGCTATTCACTTTTATTGATTTTTTTTTAAATGTATCTTGTGAAGGAGAAGATTCATTTATACTATCAAGATCTTCCAAAATGAAATAATTTAATAACATATAGTTCATAGATTTTTTTTCAAATATATAATTTTATTAAAGGAAATGATTGAAAAATTATAATTTTAGTTCCTTATTTTCCTTTCTATATAGAGAAGAAAAGAGGCAATATAGAAAGCTTCTAAGAGAGGTAGAAGAATGAGAAATTAGTATTATAGTTTTTTTTTTATTATAAAATATTTAGTTGAATTGTAATTTATGAAAAAAAAAAGAAGGCATAATTATTTGTATGAAAAGGAAAAATTGAAAAGTAAAAAAAGGAAAGAAAGAAGGGTTGGAATTAAGATGAAGATGGGTTGAAAAGAGAAAGGAAGCATGTGAAGAGTGATGTGAAAGTGGTGCAGCTTTTGTCGGGTCAACCACTTGCATTGGCGACCGTTGTGTGGGGTTTCTTTTACTTCTGTCATCACCACCCATTTCACTGCATGCCCTCTGTCACCGATTCTCCTCACAACTAGCTTCTTCAAAATTCACAATCACTCCAAATTAAATTACCTTTTTAATTTCTACATTTTTTTAAATTTATTATATTTAAATATAATATTATATGTTTAATTGTATTATAATTAATATTTATTTTATATTTAATAAGAGAATTAAACTAGGTACCTAAGAGTACTTGACGTCTTAATTAGTTGACTCAAATATAACAACAGAAAAATTGAATATATTTTTTTACTTAGTTTTACATAAGTTTAAAAATAATGTGAAAATACAAGTTATTAGATATTTTGTATTTGTATTTTAGTTACTGATATATTTTTATACTTAAAAATTTATTTGTCACTTTTATTAGGTGGATTATAATAATTTTTCACACTAACTATTAAGTTTGGATGATTTCTTTTGATAAAAAAAAATCATCAACTAACAACAATAAAATAAAATTTCTAATAAATGAAAAAGTTTCAAAATACACAAAAAAAAAAAAAAAACTATTTAAAAAAAGAAAAAATAATATAAAAAAAAAAAGAAATAGAAAATAAAAGTTTAGTTTGTG
>Ga0123342_1003479_pt1 | contig 25225 bp, 11 predicted proteins | sample Turbeawhitnodule_FD_89960 | JGI IMG/M metagenome (GOLD analysis project Ga0123342, IMG submission 89960) | Root nodule microbial communities of legume samples collected from Mexico - Turtle bean Mexico white nodule | ecosystem: Host-associated > Plants > Roots > Nodule | place: Mexico: Nepantla... | reverse complement strand
TTGACATAAAAAAATAACACTTTAATACTAAATCATCAAAATATAATATTTTTACAAATTTAAATAATATACAAACAAACAACCCAATATATAAACACACAACATCCCTGCAAGAAAAATTGAGTATTGGGACCACGTCCCTTCCGCATTCAGATTTTCTATCCTAGGGTGCTATTAAAAATTAAATTTAGCTTCCCTTACCTTAATTGCTTGCTTTCCAAGCAACTTCTAGAATTTTATTTCCCACAGTCTGGATAAGCTTCAAGATTTACGGGCCTAATGCAAGTTATCCAAACATAACAAAAATTCAGTATATAATAGAATAAGTTGAAAGGATTAAACTTCTCAACTGATCCCACAAAGATTGATGACTAAATCCTAAGGAAAAACAGAGAACAAATGATATTTAAAGTAAAAATGAACTTACTCTGTTTAAAAATTTGATCGGGTAGAAATGTTTCTTAACTCGCTAGCTACAACGTGGTATGATCAGATTCTAAAATAGATGAGGTATGGAGTGAGAAATTAAGAGAGAAGGTAGAAGGGAGAGATGGAGGAAGAAAGAAGAAAGAAGAAGAATGGTGCGTGGGGTGGATTTCTGTTTCTAGAAAAAAACATTGTTACAATTTCTAAATTAGTATTTATCTACCTACCAAAATTTTAGTTACCAACTATTTCATATTCTAATATTGTTGTTAGCTAATAGATATCAATTTAGAAATTAGTTTATATATTTAGAAATTAATATAAATAAAATTAATTTTTGTTTATAAATTAGTATCTAATTTAATTAATTATTATTTATCTCTAAAGTTAGTTTCTATTTAATGATCCTATATAATCATAATATCTGAAAAATAAAATTAAATATATGTCATATATTATAAAAGCAAACGTTCTTGAGAATGAAATAAAATAAAATTATTTTGTTGAAAATTAAAAACATAAATAATTTTTAATTTTGCAAGGAATATCTCCTTGATAAACACAACCAAGGGAGGTGTATCTAGTGACAAAAATATTCCGGGGAGGTATGGAGTGGCTAAAATACACCCTACCAATGGGGTTTTCTTTTTTCCTTTGATTTTTCAATGATTCACAAACCTTCAAACACATAGAAGAAAACTAAAAAAAAATATGAAAATAGAATGAGTTTGATTGAATTTTTTTTGTATAAATATTATAATAGGAGAAAAATTACAACCAATCAACATTATATTATTATTTTTTAAATTGATTTTTAATTATGTTTAGCCAAATTTAGTTTATAATTGTTTTCTTATGAATACTTGTAGGGGAGTTCATTACAAACACCAAGAATGTGTCCTTCAACTCATCTCATTCATGGTTAGTTATGATTGCCAAACAATAATGCGTCCTTCTTTCATATGAAATATTCTTTTTATCGATTAATGTAAAAACAGAATAGTTATTAATTAATTCTAATAAATAGATTTTAAGTTTAATTCAATCTAATAATTTTTTTTGAGATTTTAATGAAATATCTTCGTCGATGTTGATGTGAATCTCTAAAAATTAATAGAAAATTTATCATTGGAGAATTTGTAACTAAGTTAATTTTTTAGATATAAATAAAATTACTCTTTTTGGTTTCTAGATAAAGAAAAAGTCTAATTTGGAAAGTTCTTCTTGAACTTCTGGTTTCAATTTCAATGCCGTGTTACCACTTTTTGCTGACTAAAGGTTAATTAAAGCTTTCAGATTTATGTACCAACCCAAAAAAAGGTCAAAGTAGAAAATGACCTACAGTTGAAATATTAGAATCTAGCTATATGAATTTTAGTTCTGTAAAAAAAGTTATATGAATTTACGAGAATAATGAATTAAGGGTAAAATATATTTTTGTTGCAGTAAAATTTGGAAAATATTAAATATATTTATAAGAAAAACTGTATTGTTTTTTTCTGAAATTTTTAATCACGTGTTTTAAATTCTTTCAAAAATATAAACATACTTTTATGTTTATATATAGTAATAAAAAAAGATAAAAGACTTAAACAATCTTAACATAGGGTTAATTGTATATTGAATTAAAATCACTTTTAATTGTAAAATCTGTATATTAAAACTAAATACTTAAGCAGTTTATATATATATATATATATATTGAAAAACAACGCTATTCAATTACATTTTTATAAAGTTAAGTTTTATTTAATACATCATGAGTTGAATAATACATTTTAAACCCGATAGATTTGATCAACTCATTTACATAATAATAAATATATGATAAAACATATTATTTATTTAAAATTTATTAAATAATTATATATAAATATTATTTATGTATGTATTATAAGCATTTTAATTACCTTCTAAGAAATATCGGAAATATTTACTTCGAGATCTATTTTTCTTAATAAATAATTTTAAAAATTACTCAATTCAATTATAATTAAATCGAGTAGGTAAATAAAAAAGAAAAATCCCATCAAACTTAACTTAATTAAATTTAATTGAGTTTGGTAAAAAATTAAATTAAACTCGACACAATGCATACTAATTATATCATTAATTAAAATGGACACACATCAGTTTTCCGCCATTTCTATTACCAACCTAAATTAAACAATATATTTCAATTTTATAAAGATAAAGTATCAGAAGAAGACTATGGTGGAAAAACCTTTTCAATTTGATAAAGATAATGTATTCTTATTTTTTTTAAGTGATGATGGTTGTTTGTGATAATTATGTCGGCTGATGTAAGTTTTATACCATTTGAAAGCTACAAAATCTATAAAAAAAAGGATGTACAAAAATTGAATACAAAACTAAAAAATGATGAAACTATTTTTTCAAATATTGTAGTTAAAAAGGAATGAAAGTGTTGCAACTAGAAGGAAGATATGAAAGTGTAACTCAGATTATTTAAAGAAATTAAATTATATTTCATTTATGTTTATTTAAATTTTTTAAAAAGTTTAAAACTAACTTTTCAAATTAATATGGTGGTGCAAGAGAAAATGTGGGGAAGTGGAGGAAAAACTTGTCTTAGTTTAATAGTTAAAAAGGTTTAACTATTTTTTTATTTACAAATTTAAATATTTTAAATTAAGTTTATATTAAAATATTAATTTTATTGAAGTTTAAAATATTTTCAGTTTTTTATTCAAAATATTTTGTTATTTGATTTTGTTGATCAATACATAACTATTATTTTCATTATTTTCATTTTTTATTTATCTTTGATGTCGCACTATGTCATTGATTATTAAAATAAAAATATTTTAAATTTTTCTAGTTAAAATGTGAACAACGAAAAAAGGCAAAGAAATGTAAAGCCGAAAAGCTTTTCAACCTCAAATGGATGACCAATTCTTGAGTAAGGACTTTGTGTTTGAAAGGTTGAAAACCAAAAACTGTTTGAAACTCCGACAAAATTGAACACAAGAAAATATATTATATTTAATTAAATAGGTTTAACATAGAAGACACCTTTGTCTATGAATGTGAACATATTATATTGTTCAAACAAACAATAACACCATTAAATATTTACAGTTTTTTTTTTCTAGTAAAAAAAATATGTATTTAAAGTAATCTTAGAAACTAGATAATTATGTTAAAGTTATTTAAATTGTTCTTCTCCAGGTGCATTTCTACATTAATAAGTAAAGTATTGTACATAATTAATATATCATTAGTATATTTTATTTAGGTCTTATTGACCATTATGATTATTTTTGTGGTTTGGTTTTATTCATTAAATATAATATTAAACTTAACTTTTAAAATTTGGTAAATTATTAATTATTTTTCTTTACACTGGGGTTATTATAAGTATATGTAATGTCTTAAATCATAAATTTATTTTATTGTTGCATAGTTTAAATTGAATATGTTCTTAAATATTTATTTTTTTATTAAATTATTAAAATCACGTTCATTAGTTTTTAAGAGTTAATTCAGTTAAAATTGATATATTAGTATAATAAAAAAAAGCAAGTCATTTGTGGTCTCTCAAAATTCCCATAATAAAAAATTAATATTTATTAACTATTTTTAGAATATGAACCATTGGTCATAATCACTATTGAGGAAATTTATTAGCAATAAGTAAAATATCTTTATATAAGGAAAATTAGTAATTACAATTATTTAATTTTAAGATTTATTAAGTTAAATTATACGAGGTTAGCCTAAATCTAAATTAATTTTAAAAATTAACATACTATATGTACTACATTAATTGATATCATAACTAATATATATATATATATATATATATATATATAAATATTACATTAGTTATTAATTAAAATTAATTATTTTTTGTTTAATTAAATTTGCGAGTTTGACGGTGAATGTGTGAAGGGAATGAGCACATTTAAAGAGACATGTAATAATATTCCTTTCTAAATAAGTTATTAATATTTTATTTGGAAGTCAACTAAAGGAAGTTGAGAATCTCGAAGGTTGTTTTTTTATTAAACTTTTCACTTTAATAATAATTTTTTCGTACGCAATATTGTTTAAAGATATAATCTGAATCAACATGTGTTGGTAGATATTATTATTTTAATATATTAATTAATTATTGAAAAAGAGACACTATTATTATTTTAGTTTCAATAATTAATAATATTGACATAAAAGACTGAAATTACATAATTATAAATGAAACCAAAATTGCAACTAAACATTATTTTAGAGAAAGAAACATTTAATAACCCCTTATAAAAAACTTTTTTTTTCACAAATAGTTATTTCAAACTTTAATTTATTCTTAATTGGTTCTTCAATTTTATCCTCTCTACAGGACACCTCAAACTTGAATTTTGTTTTAATTGATTTTAAAAATTTATCTTTTATTATAAAATAGATATTTAACTACATCAGATTATAACCTGTCTAGAATTTAGGGTTTAAAATTTAAGTTTTAATATTTAGATTTAGGGTTAGAGTTAGGGTTAGGGTTAAAGTAACATTTTTTTTTGAAGGTAGAATGAGAAAGGGGCATGTTGTATTAAATTGAATAGAATAAAGATGTGAACTTTTTCTCTCTCTTAACCATTTTGCCCCAGCAGCAGTGGTTAGATGAGCAGGGCAATATTGACTCTTGAACAAAACGCGGAGAATCTGCAGAGCTTCTTTTCAAAATCTTCACTTAAATCTTCCGCCAAGTCAATATGATGTGGCTCAATAGGCTCAATAGACACAATATTAGTACTCTGCCACACACAAAAGTAATTTCCTTTCTCATTCTTATTTTGAATTACTATTTCTTTAACAATGAATGCTATGAGATTAAAAAAAAAATGTTGTTGGGTGGTACCTAGGAGACAGCGAAGGACTAAAATTTCTTCCATCATTTGATTATTACGCGTGCCACTAGTCCACCCTCATCTCCATTCAACATTGAAACTAACTCATTTTTGTCACGTAACAAAACAGACCAAAGTAAAAGGTATAAAAATAAAATAAAAAGTTGTCTTGAGAGCTTATATATAGATTCATTCCAAGGTTGTTTCGGACACATACCAAACTCGCATTCTGTTTTCCTCTGCTTGTTGTTGTTTTTGTCTGCGTAGGTGCAAAGTAAGAGGTGAAAATCATTGCTTGCACTGCATTCATTGCTTATGTGGCTACATGAACCTGTCTTTAATTTAATCTTCATTGTTGTACAGAAGTTGTTGGCAGTGATCATGTCGAGCATTTCCTTGAAGGAGAACGGTGGTGAGGTTTCTGTGAAGAAGGATTATAGCAATGGTGGGGGTGTGAGGGACTTGTATGGCGAGGACAGTGCCACAGAGGATCATCTTATCACTCCATGGACCTTCTCTGTAGCCAGGTACCACTACTTAACATTTGACATGTCGAAAAAGACAACATGGAATTTGTCTGTTGTAGCTTTTATATATTTGGATCTGTGTTCATTTATCTGTCATCCTATTAATGGAGTTTCATTTCTGGCTATGCCAGACTAGTTTTCTGGCCATCTCTAAAAAATGGAGAAATTTTTGTCACATTTCATGGCATTCTTGGATTATGTGTGGTTTGGAGTACTGGGTTTGGTAGATAACCAGATAGTGGAGTTATTTGATAATGTAATGCTTTATGAGATTATTCTGTAGACTTGTTATGTGCGATCTGCTGAGTTTTTTGTGTTTCAATAAAATGTTTGATTTACTTGCTTAGAGTTTGGTGTGGTAATCAAGCATTTGCAATTTTGTGTACAGTGGATGCAGTTTGCTGAGAGATCCACGTTACAACAAAGGGCTGGCCTTTACTGAGGGAGAGAGAGATGCTCATTACTTGCGTGGCCTTTTGCCCCCATCTGTCTTCAATCAGGAACTTCAGGTTACTTGCTTCTTAGTATCACATTCAGTTACTTTATTTATGTAAGGAAAAAAAACTTGAACTCAATTTCGGTGTTCCAGTATTGTTCTGTAATTAGAACGTGATTTTCATGTTGATAATATACGTAATAAAACTTGCATAATGTTGTCCACATGAAACTCCTATTTTGCTCAGAGAACAGTACCAAAACACTTGAAATTGCATCTAACTTTATCCTTTATACAAATGGTATGCTAGAGGCTGTGCAATCTGAGGATTTTTGGCTAATTTCCCTTGGTATTTTAATGTTCAGGAAAAGAGGTTGATGCACAATCTTCGCCAGTATGAGGTTCCTCTGCATAGGTACATGGCCTTGATGGATCTTCAGGTACTTTCTGAATTCTAACTCATCCCATGTAAAGTGCATATACCATGCAGTACTCTCTTTTTAAAAATTGGGTTTTATGAGTACATATATGTACAGTATGCTAGTGTAAGGAACATGTAACCAAGAACTATTGCTACGGAGTTTCTCACTGTCTCTGATATTTCTCTATTGACAGGAGAGGAATGAAAGGCTGTTCTACAAGCTTCTGATCGATAATGTTGAGGAACTGCTTCCTGTTGTTTACACTCCAACGGTTGGAGAAGCATGCCAGAAATACGGAAGCATTTTTAGGCGTCCTCAGGGTCTTTATATCAGTTTGAAAGAAAAGTAAGGCTTTTTTCATGGCACTGCTCCTGTATGTTTTTTCACTAAGCATTTGAGAAAATACTAAGTGTTTTGAATTCTTCAGAGGCAAGATCCTTGAAGTACTGAAAAACTGGCCAGAAAAGAGTATTCAAGTTATTGTTGTGACCGATGGTGAGCGTATATTAGGACTGGGAGATCTTGGCTGCCAGGTAACAAAATAAAGTGCTAGTCTCTTAAATCTGCATTATAAACAAAGACAATTATGATAACATTTTTTCTAAATTGTTTTCAGGGAATGGGAATTCCGGTTGGGAAACTTTCTCTCTATACTGCTTTAGGAGGTGTTCGCCCTTCGTCTGTAAGAACTACTTAATGCTGTTTTTTCTATTCCCTTTTCCTTTCCCTAATTCATAGTTTATCAAATATTAATTTGCTATATGTGATATTCTATGATTTCAGTGCTTGCCTGTTACCATTGATGTTGGCACAAACAATGAGAAGTTGCTGAATGATGAGTTTTACATCGGGCTTAGACAAAGGCGTGCAACTGGGCAGGTCTGATCATCCTTGGCAATACATGCATAAAAAATAATGCTCATTTTTTAACAACAGTTAGTGAGTGTGTGATGTTTTATTCCGTTAACATGATAATTGTTTGTTGTGGTTCAGGAATATGCGGAGCTTCTAGACGAGTTTATGCGTGCAGTTAAGCAGAACTATGGAGAGAAAGTTCTCGTACAGGTTGTATATCAGATTCAACACCTGCAGTGGCTATGGTTTACTTGAGTTTGTTGTTTTACTAATTTTGTTGATTCTTTTTCAGTTTGAGGATTTCGCCAATCATAATGCATTTGATCTGCTGGAAAAATACAGCTCATCTCATCTTGTTTTCAACGATGATATCCAGGTAGAATGGGTTGAAAGTTTCTAACTTGTGCATGATTTCTTATTTTAATTCATGCTAATGATTCTGACATTCTTTGATTAAATGCAGGGTACAGCGTCTGTTGTATTAGCAGGATTGCTTGCATCCCTGAAATTAGTTGGGGGAACCTTAGCTGACCACACCTTCTTATTCTTGGGTGCTGGAGAGGTAAGAGCTTGTAGGCCAAAATTCATTTTTCATTTTGGTAAGACATGATTTCTGAGAATGCATGATTATATGTTTTTTCTTATTACCTGTATCTTTTGGTTGGTGAAGGCTGGAACTGGTATAGCAGAGCTGATTGCTCTTGAGGTCTCAAAGCAGGTATAGCTTGATATTTGTATTCTTCTTCAGTAATACTATTCATTTTTATGAAGTATCTAAATACTATTTTGCTGGCCAGACAAAAGCTCCAGTGGAAGAGACCCGCAAGAAGATATGGCTTGTGGATTCAAAGGTAAATGCCAGAGGATCCTGGAAAACAAGAAGAGTGTAATCTTCTATTTTTCCTTCTACATGTTCTTCTTCCCTAGCCTCTCATGACAAGTTTGTTCCGTTCCAGGGACTTATTGTTAGCTCTCGTCTGGAATCACTTCAGCAATTCAAAAAGCCTTGGGCTCATGAGCATGAACCTGTGAAGGGACTTCTAGAGGCTGTCAAGGTAAAGAAAGTGTCTCAGATTTTTGTCTTAATTTCATAATAGTTTAATGTTTATTAGCCTTGATTCTTGAACACTAACTTACAATTCACTCCATCAGGCAATCAAGCCAACCGTTTTGATTGGATCATCTGGAGCAGGGAAGACATTTACCAAGGAAGTGGTTGAAACCATGGCATCCTTGAATGAGGTTCTTTCTGGCTTTCTCTAGTGATTTTTTTGCTACCCCATGAAGAGAAGATTATATATATATCTCTGATGTTTGTGATATTTCTTGGCGTGTAGAAACCACTCATTCTTGCTCTCTCCAACCCAACTTCACAATCTGAGTGCACAGCTGAAGAGGCTTACACATGGAGCAAGGTAAATTTTCATTACTTCATTTCTACATAGCCCAAGAAACAACACATTGCGTGTTAAATGACAAAGCAGATAAACAAACAAAGATATTAGTTACCACATTATGTCTCTTATATTTTCAGGGTAGAGCAATCTTTGCTAGTGGAAGCCCATTTGACCCTGTTGAATATGAAGGAAAACTTTTTGTTCCTGGACAGGTTTAACTTAAAACTCGCTAAGCCTTTTCTTATTCAACACACACAATTCCAAAGCTGATCTTTTTATTATGTTTCCCACTATGCAATTCAGGCCAACAATGCTTACATATTTCCCGGTTTTGGCTTGGGTTTGATCATGTCTGGTGCAATCCGTGTGCGTGATGAGATGCTCTTGGCAGCCTGTGAGTACATACAAACTAGAGTGATTAGATGATTTAAGCATGATAAATATATAGCATAGAAAAAGAAAATGATGAAATGAATGGCTTGATTGAGCTTTTGATCTTTTGCAACAGCTGAAGCTTTGGCTGCACAAGTGTCAGAGGAGAACTATGATAAGGGACTGATTTATCCTCCATTCACAAACATCAGGAAGATATCAGCCAACATTGCTGCTAAAGTGGCGGCTAAGGCATATGATCTAGGTGAGTTTCTTGAAATGTTTTCAGTTTGGACAACAGTGGTTAATGATGTTTATTCTTTTTCACTCCATAATGTTGTCTTCCCTGTTTGGTTGGACAGGTCTGGCTTCTCATCTGCCAAGACCAAAGGATCTTGTCAAATATGCAGAAAGTTGCATGTACAGCCCAGGCTACCGAAGCTACCGTTGAGTTTTTTTGATACACAATAAGCTTCTTAGGAACAGATTTATTGCATTGCTTGTTAGGCTTGTGGTATAAGGCATATTGCCATTTGAACTTTCAATAGTTGCTTATTCTTCAAGGATTTTATTTGTATCGGGGAATAATATATATTCCAATTTATGCTGAACGAAATATGATTTTTGTAGTGCCAATGAGCTTGTTTACATTCTTTTTTATCTTATTATATATATATTTGAAAAATATACATGGTATCAATTTTAATCTATATTAAAAAGCCATCAAATAAATTTATGTCAATTACAAATTGGTATATATAATATATGTGAAATGAACTTTAATTTAATGGTGAGGATTTAAGAAATATGATTCAATAAAAAGATATTAAACATTTAGTATAATTTAATATTTTATATATATGTGTGTGAATAAAATTATTCTAAAAAAAGATACTTCTAATTTTCAGCTTTTATTTTCTTGTAATATGACAATTAAAAAAAAAAATTATTCATTAAAATTAGGTTTAATTACGCTTGTCATTCAACTATTATTATCTTACAAATTTTACTTTTAAAATTTTTAGTTACATATTTTACCATTATATTTTGTACATTTTACTAATACATTAAATGTGTTCAAAGTGCAACGTCTCACAACAAAATAATAGTGTGCAATTAGAAAGAGTTCAAAGCATATAGAAATAATACAATTAAAATGACACATGAATATTTTATTACTAAAGTGAAAAGACTATATAAATAAAAATTCAGTTATTCAGGTTTCATTATAAAAGAATCATCGTCTCTCTAAAAATTCATTTTTCCTTTTATCTGCCTTCTCTCTAATATTGTGATCTCCTCAGTTTGACGACATCCATCAGACTCCTGACACTGAATACTACAAGACTGTTCGATCAGAATCTTTAATAGAGTAAGTTCCTTTTTGCTCTTCTCTTTGAGTCAAATTTTGAACTTGTTAGGTTTGTCTCTAATGGTATGGTTAGATTTTTTATCAGGACTTTCTGGTGCAGGTTAAGCTACCTTGAACTTTTGGTAGGTTTGGAGCTCTTAGTGAACATTTGCCAAAGTTCAGGTAAGGGAAGTTAGTCTTATTATTTTCAATAAAACCCTAAGCTAGAAGATCTGGATGTAAGGGTGTCGTGGTCACTAGTTCCAAATTTTGTTTGCAAGATTGATTGTTTATGAGTAATGCAGATTATTGTTTGAAATAAAATGTTAATATGTTAATTTGGGTATGGATGATTTATGGTAGATGCTTTAGTTTGAATCTAAAATTGGTTTATTTGTATAGTTGATATAGTGCAAGTTACTTTTGAAGTGAAATGAGTTATTAAAATTATTTTTGTTTGAATATGAATGATGAAATTGGGCATGACTATGCAGATTTCTCTGCATATCTCGCTTAGGCGAGCTAATTCTCGCTCAAGTGATAATAGAATGGAAAGATAGGGTGCTTTCGGGTCCATTTTTGCTCAAGCAAGAAGGAATCTCGCTCAGGCGAAAATAGGATAAATTATGGAGGTGCTCTTGGGTTTACGCTCGCTCAAGCAAGAGGATTTTCGCTTGGGCGGGACCCATTCTCGCCCAAGTGAGCAAATTTCCGCTAAAGCTAGATTCTCTGTAAAAAAGAGAAAAATTGCCTATTGTTTTTAAGTGAAAATTCTAAATTTTATTTAAAAATATGATTAAAGGAACTTAGTTATGTGTTTAAGTGAATTTTGAGATATATTTGGTTGTTTAGAAAGTTTGAAATAAGATGTGATTGAATGGTGCATTGATGTGTTAAATGATGTATGTAATGAGGTGAAGGTGTGATTAAGACATATAATTTTCAGGGAAAGAAATACCGTGTTGAGATTGTTATTAGGGTGTATTGATTTGTGAGTGTCTTGTGAATGAGACGATTCTGACTCTACTGATATAATGAAATCATATAGATGAAGTTTTTCAGTTGGTGAGAGTCGTTGGAGGTTCAGTTGGCTCAGTCTGAAGTTTGAAATAACTTATCAGAGCAAATAAAATGAATTTACCCTGTCATATGAGATGATGAGATATTGAGATGATTATGCGCATGACTGTGTGAATTTCACAACGAATAGTATGATTGGAGCAGACAAGGTTATCATACTCGAGAGTCTACTTAAACTCGTGGGAGGTCTATAAACTCGACTCGTAAACCCGACTCGTAGACTCTAAGAGTCTACTTCATATAAAGATTTAATAAAAAAAATCATATATTAATTTCATATCATTTTACAATTCTTTTATTGTGCTGAAACATCAAATCAATAAAAAATAATTTAATCTCAATCCCAATCTTATTTCAGCCACTCTAAATAAAATAAAAAATCCCCAAATTAGATTAAAAATAACTCCCAACCCTAAATCTAATTAGGTTAAAAATCCCCACACCCAACCTAATTAGGTTAAAAACCTATGTAGTACAGACATTGACACGAACACAAAGATACGTATAATCTCTAAAATATACGACACAGAGATACGTATAATCTCTAAAATATAGGACACAAAGATACGTATAATATCTAAAATATAGGACACAAAGATACGTATAATCTCTAAAATATAGGACACAAAGACACGAATTATAAAAATTGATAATAAAGATTTATGTGCACAAGTATCTTTTAACCTATTTTTGTAACAAAAAGATGTTTCTCATGGCTAGTTCAAAAGGATTTGTTCCTTATATTTGTAATCATAATAAAAATTTATACAATAAATTTGAGTTTTTAGAAAATTAATGTATTTATTTTTTTTAAAATTGTGTTTAGAACCATGCTAGAATTGTCAGAAATCCAACAAATATTTTTTTTTAAATTAGACACTTCACTAATACGTGTCCTACAAGTGTCGGTGTTCGATATGTGTGTCCAACACGGACATACCATTTAAGAGGCGTGTCCGAGACTCATAATTAAAACCCCCTTAAAATCCTCGACCCAACCCAACTAAAAAAATCACTCTCATCCCTAAGTCTAACCTTTCCCCCAATTAACCCATGAACTCAGAGCCAAAATGAAGAAGACATGACAGTGTCGCGACAACGTGGCACAGCGAGGCACGACGATAGTGAGGCACGATGCGGTGAGGCACGACAACAGCAAGGCGCAGTGCGGTGAGGCGCGACGAGGCGAGGTACGATGATAGTGAAGCGTGACGACGATCTCAATCATTTTGGATTTTTTTTCATAACTCGTTGACTCAGCCTCGAACTCGCGAGTTTGAACCGAGTTCAATGAGTCTATCCAAGTCTACATCGAGTTTGCCAAAAAACGAGTTCACTCACGGATTCACTCTCCAAACACCAGTTGACTCGTACACTTGAAGGAGTTTGATGGTTCACCTGCGAGTTTGATAACCTTGGGTGCAGCTCTCTGGATGCTAATTTCAATACACGAGTATTTCGGAAGTAGAGTTAAGTGTTTATGTGTTGTGAGTTAGTAGAAGTCTAACATGAGAAAGATGATTGTGATTTTTTTTATAGACATTTGATTGTTATGTGAAAATGCATTAGAATTGATGACTTTACGAGGATATTTAAAATTATATTTATATTAGAAGTTTTTAAAAATAGCTAGCTTACTCTTTGCTTTGTGGCTACTTTCTTTAATTGGTGATGATTGTATATTTACACAAGAGCAAATGATCTTATAGGTGATAGAACTCCTCAATAAGAAGCTAGATGGTGGAAATGTTTATTTTATTTTGAATATTTTATTTTAATTTTATGTAAATATTTAAAATTTCTATAAAGAGAGATATATTTTAAAACATTGTATGAAAGAGTTATATATATTACAAATTATGATTATTAGATACGAAAAAATATAAGGATGTTTACATTGTAAAAAAAAAAAAAAACCAAGATACATAAGATCATACATAACCATGTATGATAAAATTAACTTCGGTAATAGTTACTTGAAACAACTATAACAAAACTCAATTTTCTTCTGAACATGATAATAATCACTTGAATATCATGGCAGAGATCATTTTTAATTACTTGCTGTTATTATGGTTATACAAATATAGTTGCAGAAATTTAGGCAGATTCAAAAAATAATTACCGTACTCATCATACGAGTCAAGTCCATTTACGTAAGGTCTAAAACCAAAAAACTAAAATAAGAATAAAATATATAATTGTTTAGGTAATTGATACATTGCACATTATTCCCCAAAACGAACATTAGCCTGCAGTGTAGGCAAAAAGAACCCAAAAACTTCTAACAAACATCATACTATTTTGAACTCTATAGGCTCTTCATCTATTCTGTGAAAACACGACATTCTCACTGATTCTCATTTAAAATTATCTTAATGTGTGACTCTATTTATTCCAAGCTGTTACAAACATATTTATAATATACGTAATATCAACATGCGCAGTCCTACAAGAAAGCTGCATTATAGACATTAGCTATGCCGAGTTACTTGAACATGGCTTTTCATTAAGCTTGGATAGATGATTGCATAAATATCAAGCTAAAGGTTTTTGCGTTTTTTCTTCTGCAAGTTGACAGCACCGAATCCCCCAGAAAATGTTGGGTTTCAGTTTTTGGCTCCTGGCCGTGAAAAGCCACCCCATTTGGGTTTTACATGTTGCACAATTAGCAATTGTCCATGCATACCTGCCAAAAATAGCACATTGGAACGTAAGCTTCTCAGTTCTCATTAAATAACCATATACATGTAGACATTATGTAGCATCCTCAGCACTGATCTCACGAAAAACATGATTTGCAGAATAGATCTACTTTATAGGGAACTACTAGCTCATCCTTTTATGTCTTTTTCTATTTTTATTGCTGTATATAGCAGAGACGTTAATCCATACTTGACTCAGAAACTAGAACTTCCTTTGAAAGATGGAAAGCCATTGAAAAAAACGGACATTGCCAAAAGTGTTGCGAAGACACCATTTTTTTCTGGATTGTTTATAATAGAAATTTCCATAGAACTGAAGGAAAATAAAATAAAGAAATGGCTAATGGGGAGTTTTCCACTCCCCTGCATACCAGCCTAAGTCCTAATGGAATTGTTAGCTAAAAGAAAATGGCATTCCGTTTTACCTATCTACTCGTCAATCAATAAATAAAGCACCTTTGCATTGACAATCAAAAGCTAGAAAAGTAACAATTAAGAGATTTTTGTGCGAATAAATGGAAAGCAAATTTATATCTATAATAATGTAAATTAGAAGGGCACTGGTTAAAGGGAATACAAGATAGTTTTTTATATTCTATTACTCTTGAATTAATCTAAACTTAACATCAACTTTTCTAGTTAAGAAAAAATTGTTAAAAGAGAAATACAGAATGTGTATCTTCCCAAAAGTGAAGCACACATATAGTAGAAAGTTAACTGAAGAGAACGAGAGCTCTACAATTTATGTGTGTATATCTAACAAAGGCCCCCCTTTAAAACAACCATGCACATGTAACAAAATGGACTACATGCCCAAAAAAGAGTGCGGAAACTGACAATAATTTTGCCTTTCTTTCCTCAACCCAGATATCAGGTAGAAAATGTCTCTGAAAAAGAGAGGACAAATCCTAGACCATAATTAAAAACAGAACCCAGCCAACCATATTTAAAGGATAGAAAACATCTTTGACTTACCTAATTCTTCTAACCCTAAAGAAAATTCGTTCCTAACATCACCGAATATGGAAATGTAGTGACACTTACCCAGGAAACCAACTGTATTCAGATACTGCTGGTCCAATAAGAGATAAACCATTTGCCTTGTAGAAAGTCATTATCTCATGCACATAACCACTTGAATTCACATATGCACTAAGAGGACCCTCACTTGACATCACCAACATATCACTTCGTTTTGCAATTGTAGTCTGCAAATTTAAAGATGGTAAAAAATAGTAAGAAATATTAATTTTACACATTTAATGAAAGTTGAAACAAAATTGCACTTTAAAATTGTCTCTATATTATTCACAAGACAACTATTACCTCACAGCTTTTACACCGGATAAGATCAATGCTCTCCAGTAATTCAATTTCTCTACGCAGTCTGTATGCAATGCCATCAATATCCAAAAGCTCCTGCCGTGTAGACTCAGACACAGGTATTTTACTAGCTATGTGAAATGATAAAACATCAGGCTTCTTAATGAGACTTTCCATGTTAGGCACCCCAACTATTTGCTTCCACATATCTACAGAATATCAAGACAGCACAACCATTAGCCTTTATTCTAAGAGCTACATATTTGTTTTACAATAAATATTCAAAATTCCGAGACTAATCTTTTATTTAAATTGAATTGTTTAGTGAAGTTTTAATTAAAAAAATGAAGACTTCTATCATTTCATTTCAGTCAATTACAAATAAATAATAATAATAAATAAATGGACAAAAACATAGATTATTATAATATTAGTATATATTGCCAAACCATAGCTTGCTCATGAATTTTCCATTCATGTCCTTTTTTTAATTTTAAAGTCAACACTAACGGACCAGCAAGTAGAAAAGATAACCAGAATTTTTATTTAGCCAATAATAGTGATACCATAACAATGAAGGTGGGGAATTTGCAAGAAATATCTAATCGGGAGATAGAAGAAGCAAAGCAAAGCTACCTGCAGCCCTTTGTGCCAGCAAATAAGAGTCAAACATCCTATATGTCCAGTGGGGCCAAAATGCTTTTGAAATTTTATGAGATGAGTAGGCACATATATGTTTACATCTATTAAGCTCATTTTTCCATGACTGCTTTCCAGAAGTGGAACAGTTCCCAGTCCTTGAATCCAGATTAGATCTAATTTCCTGATCTGACTTACACATGAATTTAGCGTCGCTACTGTTTGCTGATTCATCCATTGTATCATGCACATACCTGGAGCCAACAACTGAGAGATGGATTTTCCTTTCCACCAATGAGAGTTCATTCTCAAAACTCTCTTCTGAATCTGGTTCTGAATCACTTTCCTCAATTTTTGACCTATGTATTTTAGCATGAGAATATGGTGAAGACACTGTATGCGAGACAGCCTGGCTACAGGGCATGTTACTCAATGGTGCCAATTTGCCAAAAGCATCTCTTGGGATTCTCACTGGCAGATCTTCCTCAATAATTTGGATCTCTCCATAAGGCTTTATAAAGGAGGCACCCCAACCAAACCAAGAACAAGGGATTTGTCAGCTTTAAGTTACATAGCTAATGCCCAAGTTAATAAAAATAAAAAGGCAGTAAAGATAATAATATTCTGCTAACCACTCCGTCCACATCATTCCAGAACCGTCTTAGGCGAAATCGTTGTTGTCCACGGGTAACTAGATTCAGTGAACCATTCCCCAGACGCCCAAATTGTCGAATCTGTAGATAAGTTTAGCTAGCAATATAAAGCAACAGACATATAGGACCAATGTCTAACTGTAGAAAGAATAAGGAGACTATAACTAGTAGCTATAGATGGACACTTTTTTGTTTCCCTCCACTATGAGATATGGGATTGATGACTTCTGCATTGCAAAAGTCAGGCTTTGTGTTACTGAACAAGAAGTTATGTAAGCAATAAATTCAGCTCTGCTTCTCCCAACATCCACAGTTGCATTAGAACACCTTTTGCACAAATACAAAATGAAGTGTGATATATAGTGCAGCTGTGCCAACATTAGATTTCTGAAGCAAAGATTTGGTACTTTTTTATAATGTTTCTTAAAGACATGTTATTGAGCAGCGGGAAGATGCTATCTATAAATTCAGTATACTAAACAGATGGTATGTGTTTTATTTATGTTTAAAAAGGTAACATCTAGACATGAATGTGTATCGATACATCAGTTAAGGTGTAATACCTCTGCAGTTGTACCAACACTTGCTGATTTCGTCCTTCGTGTTGCAGTGTCCCTGTGGATTCGAATCTGAAAGGCAAATGGACACCTCACTTATGCTTAAGAGAAAGATTAAAACCGAATTTTAAGCATGAATAAACTGTAAACAGTCATCACAATAAGTTAACTCACCACACCAATGGTATGAGGAATATCATCTTGAGTTAGAGCTCTCTCCACAGCAGCCACCAAACGAGGTTCAATAACTCTAAGGGGGAGTGTAGCCCCGGGAAAGAGTACAACTCCTGAATATTGCAAGGAATAGTTAAACTCGTGAGTTAAAAAATTATAAAACGAACCTAAGAAGGATACGAAGGCAAGCCATATGAGAAGACAACATTTTGCCTATTTGAAGCTAGGAGGAAATAACTTGTATAACATTTTTCAAAATGATATTCAAAAGTTTCATACAGATAAAGGAAAAAAAATAAAACTTCCAAAAACACCACGAGACAGTGCAGCTGGATAAAAATCCTCCGCAAACCTCGAATTCTATCCAGACACAATCAATTCTAAAACGGCAGAGACTAAACCGAAACCTGTTTTGAAATGAAAATTTACAGAGGAAAAATCCTGCTATTCAAACAATAATGAGAGTAGAGCACAAATATGGTCCTTAGAATAAATGTATAATTGTCTACACATTTTCCACCTTGTGGGGGGTACGTACGAGTTTCCAAAAGTTGTTCACGAATTCTTCATTTTTTGTCTAATCAACAAGCAAAACACCGTCTAAGAGAACAGAAGATAAGTGCATGTTTAGATCCTGCTGAATAATCCAAAATCACTTTGAAATGCCAGCTAACAAGATTCTAGGTCAATGATCGCATGATTGGTTTCGTGTTGACAAATTGACTGAATCCACAAACTCGATATTGAGTTGAAGAAATTACAGTAACTTTTGTGCTGAATAACAAATTTATATTAAGTTTCAGTAATAACACGGCTTTCAGAAAATAAAAGAAAAGAAAAAAGGAATACACACACAAACATGAATCACTTTTCTTCAAAATCCAATTAATATCAATTTTACAAATACCTCGGAGACAAAAGAGCGGAATGTTCAATACAGCTCCACCGTCCAATAACGCAGTCCTGTGGCGCGTGTCTTCGACATCTGCGATAAAAAAACAGAGCAATGAGCGAATTCATTGCAGAAAGAAGGCGCAGATACATAAGATACGAGTACAATACAAATGCGTACCGCCGAGATACGTATGCAACGGCGTGACATAGGTATCAAAAGTGAATTCAGAAGATTGAGGAGAACTAGACGAATTTAATTGTGAAAGAAAAATCGCATATTCCTCGTCGACCTCGACGTCGGCGTCTTCGTCTTCATCGGAGTAATCGACTTCTTCAACTTCAAGGTGCTCGAGATCGAGCTGGCGTATCATCTGGATTTGCAATCTCTCCCTCTCCAGAAGCCTCTCTCTCTCATCGTCATCCATTTTTCAGGTGCTATACTAGGGTTTTGAGATTTGCAGAGGAAGAAGGGGAAGGGAAGATCGTACCACGTACTATACCGCATCCAAGGGGAAGTACTCGTGGTTTATGCCTCTTAAACACTGCACTTCCACACTTCGACTTAAACGACCATAGATTAGTCTATTAACATTCTTTTCATCATTTCTTTTATTCTACATATTTTCTGACAACATTTTTTTTTAATTAATAACTACAGATTAAAGTGTTTATATAAGTGGGTGAAATTTTTAATCTCATGAGTTGGTTTTATGGATTGAGTTAGACTTAAAGTTTACTTCTTAATATGGTATGAGAGTCATTTCGAATTTATCCTAAAGAATGATTTGTATTGGGCCTATGAGGTGTGTTGGAAATCCCACATAAACTAAAGATTAGAGCCTTTCATTATATATAAGTGGGTGCAAACCTCCATCTCATAAACTAGTTTTATGGGGTTGAGTTAGACTTAAACTAAGTGTGTTAATATTATTTTGCGTGTAAGTTATCTTTTGAATGTTTAATTAACTTTTAAAGGTTAATTGTTTATTATTGTATCTCTAGTAATTCATTAAAAAATATGAGTTTAAAGTTTATATCTTTCAACTCATATACTTATTTTTATCTTATACAAAAGCACATCAGTTTATTTTAAAATTTTCACTTTTTATTTTGTGAAATAAAAATTGTTTGATATTTTGATATCATTTATCAAAAGTTATGAATGAGAATATTAAAGTTAAGATTCTGTCGGCATGTCATAAGAGGGAAAACGTTTTGTTAACACTGAACACAATAAATAACAACATTCAACAACCTTTTATAATAATATTTTAATATTTTAAATTACAAATTAAATGAAAATAATTAAAATATTAGTTTATTTGTTTGTTAAGAGTATGTATTTACTGTATGCCAAGGTATCAAGGTCCCTAAAACAGATGTCATGATATTAATCATGTTTCTCAAATAAATAAATAAATGGAATTTTAATTTGCATTTCTCAAATATCAGTCTTCTCCATTGCCATGATTTTTCAAGTATTTAAGAAGATTATTCTTTTCACACAACAGCAAAGCTAGGTTAGTATTTAATTATTTTAACTGAATTTTCAAAATATTATTATCTCAACTATATGATAATATTTTTTTAAAATAAAAATTTTCATGTTAAATATCATTATGAAACTTAAGATATCATTATGCAACTTAAGATATCGCTGACACCTCAAATAACAACAATCACTTGTCATAACATGAAAAAAATATTATTAAAAAAAATACAAAAATACAGTGAATTAGATCAAAATTCGTATGTTAACAAACACGATACATAAGTAGACTATATATATTCTTAAAAAATTCTAAAAGGAGACAAGATGAAAACGTATTATACGAATGAAACTATAATAATCACTTCAAGATACACTTAAAAAGTTCAATTATTATAATATTACATAATACATATGTTATTTCAATTAGATATTGTAAAACCTAAACTTCCATTTTCCGAATACACTTGTAGTATCATTGTCTCAATAGATCCCACATCTAGTGCCACCACCACAACATTCTCTACGTTCAACATTATTGTCCAGTCAATCCCTCACCTTATTGTCTAAGCAGAAAAAATTATATTTCGAAATGTACAATTTAAAATACAAAATAATAAATTTAATATATTTATAGTTTTAAAATTTTAAATACAAAATTTGTATTTCAAATTATATAATTTAGAATTTCAAATTCTATAATATTTGGAATACATTCTATTCCAAATTCTAAATTTTGGAACGTAACCTTAGCCATCAATGAGTAAATACCAAAATGAAATTGTGTGTAACCTTTTGATGTTTTATATCTCTGCTAGCTTTGCATTTTATCTTATACACCTACTTGAATCCAATAAGTGTCTTTCTATGAGAAAAATCAGTTATCTGACATGTGTTATTAACTTCCAAAACTTTTATCTCAACTTGCATGGTTGCATTGATCTCAGGAGAAAGAGTAGCTTCCTCATAGGTTTGTGGTTTTATGTTAGAATAATATAAATAATGCAATGCATATGCTTGGAAGACAAAATATTACAAGACATAATTGAATCTTGGGAAATTTACTTTACTCTAATGGTTGATAAAATTATCTTGTGTAGAGTTGTGAATTTGATGAAGGTAGTCACTAAAAAATTTTGGTGCTCGACCTTCTCTGTTGAATCTCCATAAAATTTCTATTTTAGTGTTTTTTTTTTTCATTTATGTTGTTGTGTGTTTTCAAGGTTTCAATGATAAGGAATATCAAGGAAAATAAATCTTCTTCGTATACATTGTCAATATGTTTAGGATCAAAGAAGTGTAAACAAATAAATTCGTATTTGTGAAAGATTACACCACCAGTAACATATTTCTCTTGTATTATGATATTTAAAATAATATAACATCGACTCAATTTAAAATTCAAGAAAAAGAGATTTTTGGAATATTGGATCAAGCTTGTTTCTTTTATTTTTCTGAAATGGAAGCATAATATATACAAAAAAAAAAAATTCTCTAAATCCACTAGATTAGTTTCTATTTATATAACAATTCATAACAATTTTATAAATAACATACAAAACAACCTATGACCATAAAAACATTAGGAAGTTTGAATTGAACCATAAGACAATAAGACAACATGTAATATTTAGAATATGTTGATATTTCATTTTTACGGTAACATTTAGAAAGCTTGAATACAATAAGTTTGATGTAATATACAATTATTTTCATAAAACTCCTTGTGTTTAAATTCCTCGCTATTTTCATTTATGATGATTTTAATAGTTTTGTCAAATTGGTTTTGAAACACAATTTAAAAACATCTTTTAATTAGATAATTTTATCATTTAATAAATAAAAAATATTTTTTTAATAAAATAAAGAGTTGAATGTTTTATTTTATTTTAAAATAACCGATTATATAAATTTTTAAAAATATTTTTAGAAAATTATATATATACATATATATATATATTAAATTTTATTATTAAATTCTAATATTAATACAAATTATAATTTCCCAAATAAAAAATGTAGAAAATAAATTAGGCATTTGGGTTTACAAATTAATTCTTCAAATTGCAGCCGTTGATGGCGTTTTTGTTGATACACAAGGAAGATCCAAAGCTGCACCCGCCTTAAACCACGAGCGAGTCGCTGTGACAGATAAAGCTAAACGGTAAGGCGTGCGTGGAGTGGAAGTGGAGGAAGAACAAGAACAAGAACAAGAAGAAGAAGAAGAAGATGAGCGTTTCACATTTCGCGGTTCTATCGTGTTGTCGTCCACTCGTCCCTTCACTGTACTCTACTATCTTTCTCTGCGTTTTTGTTCTTTAGTTCACACTTAGGTTTTGTGATTTTAATTGGAAGTTGGAAACACCAGGTCGCGTGCTTCAGGGCTTCGTTCTCGCATACGCTGTTGTACTACTTTAACTGCTACTTCCACAGAGACTCCCACTCCCACCTCCGTAAAGTAATAGTAATCATTGGATTTTTTTTTTTTAAATTTTTGGTGTGAATTAAGTAGCAATCTGTGTCGTTATTGATGTTTGTTTTTTTGACAGGAAACGAGTAGTGTCGGGGGTTCAGCCCACGGGCTCAATTCATCTTGGAAACTATTTTGGAGCTATCAAGAATTGGGTTGCCCTTCAGGTGTACCATTCACAGCCTCTTTCCCTTTCTTATTCCAGGGTGTTGTTTTGAATTGCACAAGTAATTTAATTGGCAATGGCAGTGGCATAATGCGACTTGGATAAATTGGTTTATGCATTTCATTTTTCATCTTATTGTCTTCTCCGCTCAGACCCTTGATTGGATTCCATAATTGAAATGCTGCTTGATTGTCTCGATTCACAAATTTGCATATTTCTTAAGACGTGATATTTTTTGTTTTGCAGAATGTTTATGAAACTCTTTTCTTCATTGTGGACCTGCATGCGGTATGTCCAGATTCCTTATACTACCTAGACTTACGAAGTGCTCAATGATGTTTTGTTTGAGCCATAGGTCTGTGCTCATATAACTATTTTTTGGGTATATAATATCATGTGATAGAATCTTGAAATTCTTGATTTTTCTTGTTTTGCTCTGCTTCTGTTCTGTAGTGAGTTTACTGTTAGCACAAGTGTGTACTTTAATTTATTGTGCCATTTACTCTTTCTGAGACCAATTCACAAATAAGTCCATTAGTTTGGGGTTTCTCATCAACGATGCTTAGCAGCTCCGCCAAGGAAATTCACACATTTACTTATAACAGAGGATAAAGATCCAGAATTTTAGGATACTTTAAGTTCACCTTTCTTTAGATGTACATTTTTATCTAGCGTTGGGATTTTGATTGGAATCCCCACATTTTATCCTTCTTGATGGTAGAAAGAGCGGCCAGACTTTCGTAGTCAAAGATGTACAACCTATGAAGCATGGATGCTGGATGTTACATGGACTCAGACATATATAGCATTGTTCCAGCAAATTTCAAGTGTCTTATTAGGATATGTAACATGACTTCATGTTTGACCAGTGTGTCTTACTGTTTTTCTTTTAAATGTCCATGCTTCAAAGTTGCACTTTAAAACTTGATCAGGCTAAGTATTGGTTTTCTGAGAGGATTTTGTGGACTAATTTTATGCTTTAAATTGATTTTCATTGTACTTAATTACTGGTCAATGCTAGTTTTCTGTTTTCTTGATTTTGAATGATACTGTCCCATTTCTCATCCCTTTGGATTTGATCTTACAGATCACATTACCATACGACACCCAACAATTATCTAAGGCTACAAGGTCAACTGCTGCTATTTACCTAGCATGTGGAGTGGATCCTTCCAAGGTTCTTTGCAACTTTTGCTCTGAACGTTTTGGAAAGAGTATTTATGTTGGGAGTATCGAGATCACTGTGGATAAATGGCATTCGTTTTGTGCATACAGGCTTCAGTATTTGTACAGTCTCATGTTCGTGCACATGTTGAATTGATGTGGCTGCTAAGTTCCACGACACCTATTGGTTGGCTGAACAAAATGATACAGTTTAAAGAGAAATCTCGCAAGGCGGTGCGTTCATAGCTGTATGAATTCTTAATTTCTATTTTATAATTTTTTTTATTCTTTTTTTATGGATATAATTTGATTTTTACAAGTTTTATCTCATTACTTCATTTCTATCTGTATTTTTCCTTCTTAACAGTTGTATTCTTGAAGTATTTTAGTTCAATTTGATTCTTTAATTAAGCAAACTTTGGGAATAAGATTTCTTCTGGACTGACTTTATCTTTTCATATTGTGAATAATTGGAAAATGAAAAGAAAATCTCTTCTTTTGTTTTGAATGTCAAGAACTTGACTGTGCACCACACCATTTTTGAGCTCGAGTTGTTCTTCAATGCTCTGTAGTAATACCGACTGTTTACCTTTTGGTCACTGCTCTTTAAATAATGGAAGGCAGAAGCTTCTGGTCAGATATTTAGGCCTTGATAATGAATAAAGACTATTCTAAGAATAAACTAATAACATATAAGCTCAATGTTGTCAAAATTTGAGATTTAGTGTAAGATTGGGAAGTAAAAGGTTGTAACTTAAATGTAAAACTATACTTAAGCACATACAAGTATGTAGAAAATAATACAAAATAATGAAAATAACCTCTCAATCACTTGTCAAACTAAACTTAAATGAAAATTCATTAGCATAGAATCCAATACAACTCATAACTCATTTACTTACGTAAGTTATTCATAACATATCTCAACTAAAACATGAGAAAATAGTCCAAATGTGCAATTATAGGGTAGAATCTAGATTCTTGATATTTAGTCTAGTAGCAAATTGCTAATTTTTTCCAGATAAAAACATAAAGTCAGAAACAGAGAATAGAGAGAGGGTGAGGGGCACTTGATGTGAGAGAAGGTTTCTCTCTGCTACTAGCTCTACTGAGCCCCAGGCCAAAGTGCTATGGTGAGTGATGGAAGAGGGCCAAGCACAACCTCATATAAAAAGACAAGAGCCAAGACGTGAGCATCCAAAGCCAAACCAAGAGCGTCTAGGCCAAAGGAAGGAGCGTCTAGGCCAAAGTGAAGAGCGT
>Ga0123342_1003478_pt1 | contig 25229 bp, 12 predicted proteins | sample Turbeawhitnodule_FD_89960 | JGI IMG/M metagenome (GOLD analysis project Ga0123342, IMG submission 89960) | Root nodule microbial communities of legume samples collected from Mexico - Turtle bean Mexico white nodule | ecosystem: Host-associated > Plants > Roots > Nodule | place: Mexico: Nepantla... | reverse complement strand
TAGATATCTCATATTTATGTAATGGGCTTAGCCCATATGTTTCTTTTTCCTATATAAACATAACCCTATGTGTTCAATATACACAAGGGATTTACCCTATTCTTTCTTTTCCTTTAATACATACAAACTTCATACTCACAAACCCTTCACTGCACAAGTCTGTGCGGCAGAGAAGCAACTTTAAGCCTAACTCAACCCCATAAAACCGGTTCATCTCTAGTCGATGTGGGATCTCCAACACACCCCGTCACGCTGAGACTGCCAACTCGTGCGTGGGACTATATATTATGGGTGGTCCGATAGCGGCCCGATAGCGGGTGGCACGATAGGCCCAACAAATACTCGCTAGGATAGGCTCGAAATGCCTCTGATACCATATTACGAAGTAGACTTTAAGCCTAACTCAACCCCATAAAACCGGCTCATAAAGTTGAGGTTTACACCCACTTATATACAATGAAAGGCTATAATCTCTAGTCGATGTGGGATCTCCAACAGTTTACACTCGGGCCAAATTTCTGTCCCTAAGCATTTGGGGATGGCGAGTGTGAAGCACTGAAATGGAGATGTGTGGCTTATTTATAATCCATGTAATTTTGAATTGTTGGATTGAGTGCTTATCACTAGACCAAAAGTTATAGCTGACAATTAGGGTGCAACACTTTCTACTCAAGAGTGTGGCAGCCCAAACATCACGATTTGATTGTGACTTGGCCCACCTGGCCTTCGTCACGGGACAATTGGTATCACTTGCAACAATCTCCCCTTCAACAATTGTTCTGCTGAGAATCGAACTCGTGACCTTGATTTGATATCAATAAAATTACGTTTAGTGTTTGTTATCATCAAAACTCAAAAAATCTACCGGGATTAGACTGTCTAGATGGGCTACTTGGGTACCATCTAGGGAATAAATATGGATGACAATCCAGGCTTTAAAATATCACATGCCACAAGTCTACAAAAAATTAGTGTGCATATTGATCTCTTGGTTGTTTAAATATTAAAATTGGCTGAATAAACCACTTTAGCAACCTCTGCAAGCAAATATCAATAATACATACATTTAGTAAGAAAACTTATTACAGCACCTTATGCCTCATTTAGTATGAAAAACTTTTTCACAAGCTCCTTACAATTGGATACACGACAAGACGATAAGTTGCCTTGAAATACTGTTAGCAATCGAACCCAATCATTAGGGATCAATAGGTTACAAAGATGTCCAATTACTATCAAGATTTTGCTTGGTGAATAATAAAATTAGTTTATGTTCACTGCCATGTAGGAAAATAAGAATAAATGCCTAACCGAATCAATTCTTTCCATTCTTTTTGTTACTTGATTGTGCAGGGAACCAATGAGTTGTCAATGTACTGACTATATATTCCCTAAATGATTGAAGAGAAGCTAGAGAATAATGAATTTTCTTAGTTTGAAGTCATTTAGCTACCTTTACCTTTTCTTTTTACAATGCCATATCAAGTAGTCCAACTTGCATGGCCGATCACAGTACCTACGAATTGGCCACCAACAACCTTGAGGACACCATAGACCCTCTTACCCAACACCAAACCACCCTCACTAACAACCAACAAGACCTATCACACAACATTGATTCTATCCTTGAGCAATTGCCTTCACTTACTACTTCTCCTCATGCTTCCCCTCACCATCATCTCCATCATCAACCCCCCCACCCCCCTATCAAAATGGACCTTCCTCAATTCAACGGCCTTGACCCTATGAGTTAGATCTTCAAAATCCAACAATTTTTAAATTATAAGGGCATTCCCGATGAAGAACAAATAGGGTCACTTACATTCACATGGATGGCCCTTCCCTGAGTTGGTATCAATGAATGTTTCACAATGGTTTCCTCACTTTGTAGCAAGGCATGTTGCAAGCTCTTGAGTCTTGTTTCACTCTGTCTTACTATGAAAGGGAGCTTGGTTCAAGCTTACCTAATGTGGCACTGTCAATGAATACCTCATCAAGTTTTAGAGTTTACCCAATTGTGGTGTCAAGTTAGCTCCAATGTTCCTTTTGAGTTGCTTTTATTTTTGGTCTCTCACCAGAAATTCACCATATCGATGACTAAAGTTGTGGCTCTTGCCAAGCTGTAAGAGGACCAAATGAATGATTGTCGTCGAAGCTCTCATGCCCCTTCCTACCACTCCAATGGAAACATCCTTTACATCTCCTATTAGAACCTTGTTTCAAAGATACATCTCCAAAGGAGTTGACTTCTCATTGTAAACATGATTTTTGTCTTAATACCAAGAGAAGTACAACACCAACCATCATTACAAAGGCCACCTCCTCTTGATCTTGGCCGATGACAATAAAAGTACACAAACATTACCCAAAATCAAAGTTCCTTTTACTTCAACCCTAAAAGAGATGACTAATCCTTTGATCAATTTGAATGTCTTTTCCAACTTGCCAATGCTAGAAATGTTTCTCCTCTATGCATTTATCCCTGGGTCACGTGTTGCCATCCTCGTCAATGCGGAAGCACACACAATTTAATTCAAGCCAAGGTTGCATAATCTTTTAATTGCCTTGTGCCACCATGCCTACCCTTCAAGTAATGGTTGGATGGAATTGGCTTTATTTTAAACTGCAATAGTTTTTGTCGAATACAGGGACATTCATTTCTGGTGGATACCATACCCTCTTAGTGGTGCAAACAATATTTGGTGTCAAATGGCTTAAGAGCCTCAGACCAATAATCAGCGACTAAGGATCCTTAACCATGTGTTTTCTTGTTTGGGCCAACCCATATCGTTTTATGCAAACTTACCTTTATCTGTTACCTGATTGTGCGGGGAACTAAAGATTTGTCATTGTACTAACTATATATTTCTTTAAGTGATTGAATAGGAGCTGGAGAAGAATGAGTTTTATCATCATTTTGTAGCCATTTAGATGCTTTTACCCTTTCTTATTTACTACCATGTCAAATACCAACCGTAATTTCCATGTAAAGAACATGTTTTTGCCCGGATCTAAGACACAACCTTGATGACACCGCCACAGTATCTCAATGCACCCGAAATTCATGTCTTCAACAAAGTAAATTAGTCTAATACAGCAAAACTTACTACAAACTAAACTACAGAAAATAGATGCACTTAACCACTAACACTTGAAGAGATTAGGAATAAAAATCACCTTCATACTGAACAACCCGCGCCGGAATCCCGGGATAGGAGTCTTCACCATCCTCCCGTTTCATGGTAATCTTGATTTTGTACCATCTACAATAAGAATAAAAGACGAATAAAAAAAACTGAAAAGTCGACAAGAGTATCACAAGGAAAAAGAATGCTACAGAAAGTGGAGCTTAGTGCTTACCCTTGTTCAAAAAGGTCAAGATTATGAAACCTATGAATGTAAATTGCAACCTCGTGCACGGCATCGAGCACAGGCAACTGGTTTGGCCTTGCAGAGCCAGGATGTTGGTGTTCAACATTGACCAACCTTTTGGTTGACCAATTCTTATGATTCAGACCCACAAACCATCTGAGTCTCCGAAACATAAGTAGTAGTACTAGCAGCCGATACAGCAATACTTAAACCCCAAATGATTACTCATGCCTTCAATGAAAGTGGAGCAAAACCCACATGTCCTGAACCTAAAAAGGAACCAACTTTCTCCCACCCACCTTCCCTTCAGCGCAGACCAAACCAATTAATGTTTTCTCATGCTTGAAACCATCACTCTTTAAGTCATCTGTGAAGTGGGTTTCGGTTGAAGCGACTGATTGGGGGAATGAAGGAAAAGTTGGGACCAAGATGAAAGAAAAACAATAAAAAGTGAAAGAATCGAAAGCGCGTGGAAACAAGAAGAACAAAGACGCAACTTTGTTCACGATGAGGAGTAATAATTCATGATTTATATACATGTTGGCACTAGGCATGAAAAGGAAAATCACTTTCGTCAACTCTTTTCGCAGGTACCGCTATTAATGATCTTTCGTTTTTCTTTTTTTTAGAAGAAAAAAACTAAAATAAAAATTTGAAAATGGTAACATGGGATGTCGTGTCGGTGCAGGCCTTATGGCCATGTACTGAGATTGGTATCTGTATTCTTAAGGTATAGCACGTATAATGTTAATTTCTTTTCTGTTTTGTTATACGAGGAGAAGAACATTGATTGAAGGTTCATTTCTACATTGGTTTACTTTACCATCTTTAATCCATTTGATTTTGGTGGAAATGGGAAATATGAACGAATGAACTCATTCTAGCAGTTATTACATTTTGTCTTTAGAATTTTTTTAGTACAAATTTGTATGAAGTTAATGATAGAGTAATTTTTCTTATGTTGTTGTGGTTAGCAGGGTAATGGTGATGGCCATTGCAATGGAATGGTATTCAAATTTAATTAATTTATGCTCTTTTGTAAAATGTAGTACTATGAAACATAATGTGTCACTAAATTAAATGTGTTGTTAAAGTAAATTTGTATTGTAAGATGTTTTAGGGTGAAAATATACAAGGTTATGTAGAGTTTCTCCCCTTCAAACCAACCAATCAACATCCTAAACACATTTAATGTGAGTTTGAATATCAATTTCTCTAAGTTGAATTCAACCCAACACTCTCAACTTTACATTTATGCATTGAAAAATGCAATATCTCCTTTGGATGCTCTTCTAATGGATTTCAAACACACTCTCAAAATGCTTGGTTTCAACAGATTTTATTCATTTCGAAGTCAAAGAGAAAACGACAATAATCAAAGGCATCTCAATCAAGAATCTTTGCTGGAAAATCTATCATTCTTACAATAAATTCTTATCATATAGTTTGAAATCAATATCATGCTGCCACCAATTAGAGGTTGATTATGATCCTCATTCATTTATTTTAATTACTATAGTATTTGGTTTGACTTTGATACACTTATTATTTTAACCAACTATAGATATTCAATTATCAAATTTTTAAACCCAAAATTCCATTATTGGAATTTCTTAACAAAACAGAGGATCCTATAAAATGTTTTTTTTTTCTGGTTGTTGTACATTACAGACAATGTATTTGGTGAAAGTACCATTTCAAAGCAGAAATTTAGTGAGGGTTTGAATAATTATATAATCCAATACTATTTTTATTCTCAACATAGAATTGGAATCAGTTATAAAAGAATTTAATACAGTTTAAATACACACATATATCTATCACGTCAATTAGGTCCAATACAAATCTAAACCTATATTTCTATTCTTGTACAATAAATGGCAAGGTATGCTTTTTAGAATAAGTGTTTTCTTCTAAATATATTAATTTCAGTCTTATAAAATCCCATTAAATTTAAATATTTTTTATCAGTATTATATGGTCTTAATACTTAATGCATCTTGGTACTTAAATACCTTATTTTTGCTTGCATTTTATTGTTCTATTTTTCATATTGATTAGTAATAACAACTATATTATAAAACAAAATAAATATGAAAACACGATAGTGAAATAAGATTCAGTAATATATCCACCGCATGGGAAATGGTTGTGATTTTATGGTTGATTAAAACAAATACATAAAGCATTTAAAAACTACCTAAAATTACAATATTAGTTTCGCTTAAAATATATAAGTCACGGAAATAATTTATTATAGTTATTTATTATGAGAATTATTATCGTTATTAATTTTCATATTATTTTTAATTGTTTATTTTTTATTGGATTTACATCTCATTTTTGTTTTAATGAATTAACACTAATAAAAAATAAGATATAATAATCACTTATGACGAAGTTTATCTATTATAGAACAGTGATGTGGTGATATTAATAAATATGAAGTTTATGATATCAGTTAAAATTAGAAGTGACATAGTAAGTATTCACTATACTTGTTCAATGGAGAACCATTATAATAATTTATTTACTATGTCACTTTTAATTTCAAGTGACATAATAAGTCTCTTCCTTGTAATCCTATGCTCTCTTCTCCAACAGCAAAATCTTCATTCTAATATAGAGTTATCGTCATTCTCTTTACATTCTACTACATCATTTGTAGTTATAGATGTGGTTTGTGCTTTTCCTACATTTCTTCTTACTTATTTATTGTGAATACTTGTATTTATTATTTATCATAATTTGTGTTTATGGTTTATCGTGGTTCATAATGAGATTCATACTATCATTATTTTATCTAAGAATTAGTATACATTCTAGTTGCTTAAATTATTTAATGCAATACCTATATTATTTTGATTGTTTTAAATTGAAAATAACCTTCAAATCCAATAAATTGGGATCTGTATGATGAAGCATTGCAAAAAAAATCAACTCAAATTACCACTATTTACATCAAATTACCACTATTTACATGTATATTTATTTATTTACTTTAATCATTCATATCTTTCAATCTACCATCTTATCTTTATCTTTAAATTAATCAATTTAAAAAAAATAAACAATTGAACAAAATCATATATATCACTTTAATGGTACACTATATTTATTTATTATGAATTTAATCAAATATATTTTATAACTTATATTCAATTATATAAAAATATGCATTTATATTTTGGTTACACCATGCACAGATTCTAGTTATTATTATTGCTAAATTATGGACGACACGTGCTAGAATTTTATTTTATTTTTAATCTTTTTGTTTGTCATTATTTAAGTTCATGAAAATCTTCTATTTGGAAGGATTGTGTTGTGTTTGGATCCTTGCCCGTGGTATTTCATGAAGCCAATTATATCCAACTTATTAAGATTTAAACTATTTTAAATTTTTTACTTCACAACATAATAGAGAGAAAATATGATGAATATTTGAGGTTTGGAAAAAAAAGTTGTAATTAAGGAACTATATTTGGATATTGTTATTTGATATTAGTTCATAGCAGTATTGTTAATCGGGTTTGGATTGTTCGTTCAATTGAAAATCAGATTTGTGACTAATTCTAAGATTTAAGTTTTTGGTAATTTACAATTAACTTTTACTGAATATAGTTATAATAAAAAAATTAAATTTATTTATAAAAATGTGTCTTTCTTTCATTTACTCGTACTCTATTATTCTTATGTCTCACGACATGAAAGATGAAGTGGTTTTATCCATCCTAACATCCATTTTCTTTATGAAGGGTGATACTCTTTATGAGTGTTACTTACTACAATTCAACATTTTTCTTCCTACATTCCTACCTTCTTTAAAATATTCAAATTATCTTTCATAGTTTTGGATAATTTCAAAATAGGAGGTATAAGCAAAAGGTATTTTTGGAATAGAAAATTTGGAAAAAAAAAACCATTTCAAAATATTATTTTTGAAACACATTTTTTGACTTATGATGGATGGAATAGTAAATCCAGAATTCATAAAATGTGTTCCAGAAAGTATGTTATGGAAACATTTTGAAAAAGAGTAATTTGGAAATCATTTTTAAAAGGGGTAAAACAGTCTTTTCAAAAAAAGATGGCGTGCGGGTCAAAAATTGTTGGGGATGCAAGAAGAAACACCATTTCCTTATTTGCTCTCAAGTCCAAGGCCATTTGGTGGGCTTTTTTTGTTAAGAGCTTTATCTTCTTCATGCATCTTTATAGTTTCTTCTGGCACCCCATATTTTCAAAAATATCAAAATTGCTCATTTTGAATTTTACAATTCAAAATGCAAATTTTGTATTCTGAATTGTAGAATTTGGAATACAAAATTTGCATTATGAATTGTATTTAAGTTCTACAATCCAAAATATAAATTCCAGTATGTTTTTCAAATTTTACAATTCAGATTACAATGTGTTCCGAATTCTAGAATCCATAATACATTGTATTCTGAATTCTAGAATCCATAATACATTGTATTCTGAATTTTAGAATCTGGAATATATTGTATTTTTAATTCTAGAATTTTAAATACATTGTATTCTAGATTTTGAATTGTACAATCCAAAATACATTTTTTATTTGCTTAAACGGTGTAGGTGAGAGGTTGTTATGGCAGTGGTGCTAGACGTTGGAGGTATTGTGTTGATGACGCTAGAGGTGGGAGCTACTGCAACGATGTCCTTGGAGGTGGGGAGTTGTAACGATGGAAGTTGGAGGTAGGGATTGTTGTGGCTGAGAAGGGGAAGATGGGTGCTCAATGAAAAAAATGAAGAAGAGGGTAAAATTGTCATTTCACTTTTTTTTATGGAGGTACAAGAATAAGTTATGAGGTGAAGGAAGGATTCCTCCAAAATTTTCATCTCATTTCACCCAACTCTTTTTCTTTTGTTGGCACATTTTTTAGTTTGAAAGAAACTAACTTTAAAAAATTGAACTTTTATATGACATAAAATTAACTTATATAAAATAACAAATTAGAGAAATTATTTGAGAATTTTTTTTAAAATAATTCATGTATAAACTAATTTTAACTTATAAAAGAATAATTTTAATTAATTTTTATTTCCCTTTTTAACCTGGATTTATAGAGAAAACTCATTCAAACAAAAATATAAATAGTTAAGACTTTTTAATATGTGATAATATTCCTCTAACAAGTTTGAATTACTGTTTTCAAAATTATTTATCGGGATAAAACTTGAGTTTTGAGTAGGAAATGTTATATTGCTTGATACGGTTTAACTATATTTTATTTGAATTTTTATGGTTTACATATATTTATTTGAGGTGTGTTTGTATTGCATGAAAATATAAATTGTTTGTGTTATTTGTTCTTCAAGCATGAATTTTTTTTCTATAATCTTGGTTAAGTATGTTATTGTTAATATGTTGAAATGATTTTCTTGATTCTTTTGTATCATTTTAATACTTTTGGAATTATTTGGTTTATAATATTTTAAGATGTATAAAATTTTAAAATTTGAGATAATGTTTTGGAATCATCTTTATTTGTTAGACCTTCTGATAGAAGTTAGGTTCATTATAGGCTCTAAAATGTGTATCATTATATAAGTGTTGGAAGTCGTTCAATGTGTTATAAATACTTTTTGTCATTCAATTAGTTAGGATTGTTTTGTCATAGTATCTAACTCAATGCTTATTATTGAGAAGACCATTTTGTCTAAGACTGAGATATTATATAAAATGTTAAGTCATGTAGACGAGAATAACTTAGTTGAGTTGAAGGAGTAAGACTTTTGGGTAGTGAACAAAATTGAAAATATGACATTTTGTGAACATTGTATCCAAGGTAAAACCAGTGAAACCTGGTTTAATATTGGGAAGTAGAGAACAAAGGGAATCATTGACTACATTCTTGTTGACCGTCTTCAACTCAATCACACTTTGGATACATATACTTTTTTCAATTGTAGATGATTACTCTAGGAAGTTATGTGTCTGTCCTCATAAGACTAAGGATGAAACCTTTGAGAATTTTAAAACTTGGAAGCATCTAGTGAAGAACCAAACTAATAAGATGGTGAAAAAGGTTTAGAACTTATAATAGTATTGAATTGTGTTCATAATTGTTTAACACATTTTGTAAGGAGAATGACATAATGAGACATCAAACGATAGTTGGGACTCTTTAGTAGAATGGCCTAGTTGAGAGATTCAATAAGACCATTCTTGAATGGGTGAGATGTATGTTGCTACGTATTGAAGTTCTAAAGGTGTTTCGGGTTGAAGCTACTATTGCTACATATCTGATCAATAAATGTCCCTCGATAGCAATTTGACATGAAGGATCTTGAGAAATTTGGTCAACACATTCCCTTAACCTTGAAAATTTACAAATATTTGGTTATGTTGCATATGATCACATAAGGCAAGGAAAGTTTGATGCACGTGTTGTTAAATGCATGTTTCTTAGCTATCTAGAAGATGTAAAAAAGGATACCATCTATGGATTCAAGATGTGTATTATTAGCAGGGACATCGTCTCCAATGAAATTGGGATGACTCACAAGTCAAGAATTTCAGAATGTGAGTCTGCATGTAGCCATGATGGTGAGAAGGCAAACATTGTGGTGAAATATGGAAGAAAATACGTGTTTGGGTTCCTACAAAATGATGAGTTAGATGATCATATAAATGAAAAATAAGAAGCTTGTGATAAAGATAAGTGTGTTAATGACTACATTATTGTCAGAATTAGAACAAGAAAAAATTATTAGAGAAAGATATGGATATGTACATCTTATTGTATACTCAGTAGTTTCTAATGAGGTGTTAAAAGATAAACCTTATGCGCTTGCAAATAAGAAGAAGTCTCAATGGTTAGATGGCATGAATAAGGAGATGAATTTGTTTCATATGAAATACCTAGACTCTAGTTCGTAGACCTATGAGTTCTAGGTTGGTCAGTTGTAAATGGATTTTCAAACATAAAGATGGTAATCCAGGTAATTATGAACGAAAATTCAAGGCGAGATTGGTGGCTAGACGTTTACTCAAAGAGAAAGAGTTGATTATAATGATGTTTTATCTTCTATACTAAAACACAAATATATAAGGATGTTGTTAGCCATGATTAGTAAGCTTAATAACAAAAGAATATTAAGGTTGTGTTTCTATACAAAGACTTAAAGGATACCATCTACATGAAGCAACTAGAAGGATTTGAGGCAGAAGACAAGAAATGTTATGTTTATAAGTTAAACAAATCCTTGTATGGTCCGAAACAAACCCCAATGCAGTGGAACTTTGGCTTTGAAAGGAGTAAGCATGATACTTGTGTCTATTCAAGTTTCTAGAAGAAGTTAACTTCATTGTATTGTTTTTATATGTTGATTACATTTTGATAGCAAACAATACTAAGTTTGAGGTTGGGAATGTTAAGGTTAAGCTTAATAGCAAATTTGATATGAATGATCTTGGAGTTGTTAGGAAGATTTTGAGATTGAGATCCTTAGATGACATGACTTTAAGCATCTATATGTGTCTTAGGAGACCTACCTCAAAAAATTCCTTGACAAGTATGGGATGACAAACTTGAAACTTGTGTTTACACCTTTTGTTTCTCATTATAAGCTGAGTGATAAAAATATCTTAAGACAGTGGAAGAACAAAGTTATATGAATGGTATTCCACATGTAAACATCGTTAAATTTGTGATGTATGTGATGCTTTTCACTCACCTCGACATAGCTCATGTATTGAGTGTTATTAGTAAGTTAATATCAAATCCTGGGCAACTCACTAATAAACTTTAAATGAATTCTTTGTTATATGAATGGATCACTTTTGAAGAGTTTTAATTTACGATGTAACTAATGATATGTCGAAGACACTCCTATAGAAGGTTATGTTGACCCAGACAATGATGGGTGTTTAAACACCAACAAAATCTATCACAAGTTATGTGTTTATTTCATATAATACTGCAATTAGTTGGAAGGTCAGTCTACAAAAGATAGTGAGTGACATTGCCAACCACTAAAACATAGCATATCGCCATGAAAAAAGTAGTGAAGGAAATCTTGTGGTTATGGGGTTTAGATAAAGAGTTAAAGGTGCAAGATCAAATTGTCACCATCTACTATGACAACAACAATGCTATACAATTATCCAAGAACCAACAACAATGTTATACAATTATCCAAGAACCAAGTCTACCATTAAAGAATAAAGCACATTGACATCAAACTACATTTTTGTAAGAGGGAAGATCACTCGAGGATCTGTGAAGGTAACAAAGGTCTCAAAAGATCATAATCTCTCTAATATGATTATGAAAATGTTCTTTCATTGTTTGGATTTGATAGCTAATGGTGATTAAGCTTGAAACGATCTTAGTGGTAGGTAGTGATTCTCATTCAGAAGATTGGTACTGAACCAAGGTAAAGATTTATTAAAATTGATCCAATATCTCTTCTTAAGGTTCCTATACCATCTATTTTTACTAGATTGTCTAGTAGAAGACATGCAAACTTCTGATATACATGGTGGATAGTCTTCATAGAACGTCTACTTTCAACTTCTTCTAAAACTAGTACCGTTTAGAGAAGTTACTTAAGTGACATTCTACTCAATAATAAAAAATATTAGTTTTATCTTTCTTCCCTTAATTTAGACACATTTTACGAAAAATAGTTATTACATTTGGTGTAAAATAAGAATTTGTCTCCATAATTATTATTAACCAAAAATTGTTTGAAAGAAATAAAACAAACCATACATAAATTGATCTAGAGTTCACTAAAAAAAAAATTTATCGACAATTAAAAAAATACAAAGTTAAAACTTAAATTTAAGCACATTAATTTTTTATATAATTTTTTCTTCTTCTTTAACTTGGTGTGAATTAATTATACATTGTTAGAAGAGTTGATAATGTGAGTGGGGAATACTTTCCATAATAGATATTGTCCTTTAGCTGGTCAACCTCGACATTTGTAAGTTTCAACGTCTTTTTTTTTCGCCTCTCTTCCTTTGTTCCTTCTTTATTATTCTTTTATATGTCATTTCTATCTTTTTCCACTTTTCCTCTTTTCTTTACTCAGAATCACTTGACTTTTACAGAAACCATTTTCTTTTTGTTTCTTTTCTTTTAACTTTTATACATCCGAGGACAACTGTCTTTATTTGTTGCCACCAATCACAATTATAAATTTGTATTATATAATTATATATAAATTATAAAACTATTTCTGACCTTACATATTTAAATATACTGAATCACTTTATATTTATTATTACTCTCTTCACATTAATTAAATGTTACTAAAGGAGTATTTATTTGTACCCTAAAAGGAAGTTTCATAAAAAAAGTATTAATTACTTTTAAATATTTAAAACCAATGTTAAAATTTCAAATAAATAGTAAGTTAGTTTACTTAAATCCTGAAAAGTGAAAAGGTCTCCTTAAATAAATATAAGTATTTAACTAAATTAGCCGACCACAAGGATTAAATATACCTCCGATTCACTAAAAAATTACAATATATTTAAACTACTTGTTTAAGCTTTAAAATATAGTATTTCTAAAAAATGATTTATCTAAGAAGTAGATAAGATTTTTATTAATATATATATATATATATATATATATATATATATATATATTTAACTTTTAGTTCGTATAGTTTTTTGAACATGTAATTTTGACTCCTATAAAATTTTAATTGAACAAGTATCCTTCAGTTTTTCAAAAGTAATAAATTTTTGTCCATCATTCCATTGTTAATATAGAATGCTACCTTGTGTACACTATTTTTAATTTGTTCCTAAGTAATAAAACATATGCCAGTATTCTTCAAACTTTGTCCAAGAAGGCATTGATTTTATTACTATTTGATTAGCGTAATCCTCTTTTTAACGAAAAACACCATACGAAATTTGATTAAATCACGAATACTTTGCTTGACTAAATTGCATTTAATCTACCTCAGCGTGATTCTTGCAAACCAATTGATTTGTAAATTTGAATATGCATTTTTTGTAAAATGGTAAGATTTTGTATTGAATAATAATTTACTCATTTAATTTCTTGAAAATATTAAATTCATTTTATTGAATAATTAACAAATATTAAACACAATTATGTTATTTAATACATTTTATGGTTACGTAGCATGGAAGAAATTTAACTAAAAATATTAAAATAAGAGAATTTAATAACATATATATGTATATTATATCTTGAAAGGGTTATAGAACCATTATTTAATATAAACAATTGATTGAGTACAAAATCAAACTTTCAAATGTTTTGGTGTTTGATTGATTCCACAGACTCTTAATTCCCCCACCTTCCTTAGTATATTGGTTATTCAACCTTATCTTGACGCTGAATCATGATACTCAACATAGCTGAATAGGCTTTTTGGTGTTTGGGGTTTTTAAGAATTTTTTCTGTTTTTTAAATAGGATTGGCAACATTCATAAAATTTTCTATTTATTTATTTATTTATTTATTTTTGTTGATTAAAAAAAACAATAACCAACCTTTAAAAGGCCCTTAACCAATGCAACTCCATATCACATCCCTACCAAGGAAAGATTCATAATGGGATTTTGAAATTGAAATGTGTCTAGATCTTATATTTGGGATGCCTTATTATTAAATACAGTCAATGATATATATATATAGTTAAATGAAATTCATAAGAATGTTATGTTAAGGTTATGTTTTTTCTTTGGTTAGCTTGAGATTTTATTCATGAAAATGTTCTTGGTATTTCTATTCTTTGATCATCCGATGAGTCATATTAGGACCGATAATTCATCTTATTGATTGATTTGGATGAGAATGATGAAACTATAAGAAATTGTCCATTTATATATCAATTATTACATACGGATCTAAATTCGTATATAAAGTGATCATTACATACGAATATTTACATATGGATTTAATGCAGTATATAAATAAACATTACATACAAATTTTTTCGTATGTAAGAATAAAAGTGATTACATACGAATTTTTTCGTATGTAAGCTAAAAGTGATTACATATGAATATTTACTTACATATTTTATTTTGTATGTAAATAGAAGTTACATACGGATTTTTTCGTATGTAAGTCAAAAGTGATTACATACAAATTTAATCAGTATGTAATTTTGACACCATGAAGCAAAACTAATTACATACTGTATAAAGTATTACATACAAAATATTTTTAATAATTGTAATAATAATAATATTGATATTAATATTAATGATAATATTAATAATAATAATAATATTTATATTATGAATAATAATAATAATAATAGTAATAATAATAAGTATAATAAAAATCATAATATGATAAATGAATTTTTCTGATGTAATGATTAAAACTTATTTGGTTATTCAAGGGACTTGGTTTTGAGTCCCACCCAATGGTGGAAGTGAAAGCATAAAGGTAGTCATGCCACTTGGAGGAGGAATCCAAGATAAGTGAGATTAAGACATGTTGTGGATCTAGAAAGGGTCACACTTTACCCATTTAAGCATGTGTTTAATGTGGGAAGTGTGACTATATAACGGCACATGTGAGGCACTTCTAGAAGCTAGGGTTTCGTTATGGGCCATGTACAAGCTCAATTTTAATACTTTTTAATGTGTTACTTGTGTAATACTCATGAAATTTCTATTCATCATCTTTTCTTTATATGCTCTATTGCTACTCACATATGGTTTTAGATTCAACAAGTCTTTCCGAGGGTGATTTTTTCTTCCCCGTATGATTTCATTATTTTCTTTAAGTCTTTTGAGAGTCATTTAATTAAGATGATTAGATTGGTTGTCTTCACTTTCTCGGTATGAATGATTTGGAGGATGAGATATCACATTAAATTTTAAGAAAATATCAGTATGCACTACAAGAAAATCATCAAATTACAATTCATTTTAGAGACCAAAATAATTAGTTACTATTAGACTAAATTAGAGACCATTTTAGAGACTAAAGAAATTATTGGTATCTAAATTAGTTTCTATTATCAATAAAAATTTATAAAATAGTTTTTAAATTGGTATCTAATCATTAGCTACCAAGGTTTTAACTACTAATATTCTAGATTCTAAATTAGTCTCTAAAAGACTAATTTATACCAATTTAAAATCTAAAATATTAGTAGCTAAACCTTGGTAGCTAATTTAGTTATAAATTAAAAAAATATTTTATAATTTTTTATTAATAATAGAAACTACTTTATCTATAAATAACTTTTTAGTCTCCAAAATAATATCTAATTTAATTAATATAATGACTCATTATTTTTGTCTCTAAATTTGGTTATTATTTAATGAATTTATTGTAGTGATGTGGTCCGCAATTGACTCCATAAATTAACTTATATCCAACATTACATGAGTTTTATTAAAAAAAAACTACATTCTCTAAGTTAAAACTAATCAAATTATCAAGATGGCCATAAAAAACGAAGAAACAAAACATGGATTGTATAATACCATCACTCTCATACACATGTAAAGGAATAAAATACATCTCTCCTCATGCATTTATGAACACTTCAAAACGGAAAGAAATGAGAGTTAAAGACCCAACAAATATCTTCAAAACAAGATATATAGTGAATACTCGAAGATGAAACACAAAGCTTACTTGTAAAAAAAACATTAATTAAGTTTTCGCTTTTAACAATATCTTTAAACGCTTACACGCGTAACATATTTTAGTATCCTCTATCAAAGAGTTAATATTTGTAAATAAACCTTTACATTTAGTTATGAAAGTATGAAAAAAGGCTAATGAAGAAAATACTTTGCTTAAGTATAAAGACACTCTTGCGTAGCCCCTTTTAAAGGATGAAATTATCCCTAAAAAAGTATATCTACTCTTTTTTTCAGGATAAAAAATGTATTTATTTTTAAATTCATTTATAGTATTTAGTTGATTTTGTCTGAAATCAAAATAAATTATTTTATTATTATTATTGGCTCTATTTTGGGATTTGTTATTTTTCAAGTTGAGAACTATCGTAACTAGATAACCCAATCATATTCTTTTTTTAACACTAGGCCATAATTTGCTATTCCAGAAATACTTTTATGATATGTTAGCTTAGGAGTGAGATAATCTTTCTTTTATAGAAGAGTTAAAACAATTCTAAAATGTCTCTTCTTATTAATTTATTCATTGGTGATATATTTTTTTAATAAAGGATATAAACTTCCAGAACCCAAAAATATGGAAATATATTTTTTTATTTTTTTATCAGTATATTTACTTTGTTACATGTTCACACTATAATTTTATTATCATATTTTGGCAAAGACAAGGAAAATTAAATATTAGTGCAATTGCTTTTAGAAATAATTTGATTCTTGCACTACAAGAAAATTATGATATAGAAATCAATTTTAGAGAAAAAAAATATAATTAGGTGGTATAGTGACTAAATTAGAAACCATTTTAAAGACTACAAATTTTTTTGGTTTCTAAATTAGTTTATATTATTATTAAATGATTTTTAAATTGGTATCTAATTAACAACCAAAGTTTTTACTACCAAATTTAGAATCTAAATAATTGGTAGCTAAAATCATGGTAGCTAATTAGATACCAATATAAAAATTATTTAACAATAATAGAAACAAATTTAAAAACCAATTTTTTTTAGTTTTTTAAAATGGTCTCTAATTTAGTTATTATAACAAGTAATTATTTTTGTCTCTAAAATTAGTTTTTATTTCATGATTTTCTTGTAGTGTTGACTTAGTTGCATGAAACGGTAAGAAATCGGTAGAAACCACTATTTTGGTTTTCAATTGACAAACCCAAACTATGAGGCTCGAACACTTCTTCTTAAATGGCGTATTCTTGTAGAACACACGTATCTATGTCGACACTTGTATGATACTTATCGGTGAAGTGTTCATTTCAAAAAAATATTTGTTGGATTTTTGAAAATTCTAGCACGTTTTTAACACAATTTTAAAAGGTATAAATACAATAATTTTCTAAAAACTCAAATTTATTGTATAAATTTTTATTATGATTATAAAAATAAGAACAAATTCTTTTGAATCAGTCATGAAAAATATCTTCTTGCTCCCAAAAAAACCTGGAACATAATTTATATAATTCAAAATTATATAATATATAGATCCGTATCCCCCATATCCTACATTTCAGAGATTATAAGTATCTCTGTGTCTATATATCCATATCGTGTCAGTATCCATATGTACCTAGAACCCAAATTAAATGAATTTAATCTTAGTCAAATGAGTGAAGAGTAAGAAAAGAAAAGAACTTAAATTTGAATTGTTTATTAAAGTGATAATTATGTGAGATTGTTAAGAAAAGAAATATAGAGGATAAGATTTGCGATGTTAGCGTAACACGGAAAACCTTGAATTGCATGCAGAAAGAATAGTTTTGCAAAGAAGGGAATCGGAAAGCAGTGAGGAAGAACGAAGATAAAGGTGTGGAAATGACACAGGTTTATGCGGCAAAGCGTGTTGGAGAGAAACCGCTACACATAGCTTTTTCGGAAACCTCTCACGTGAATGAATCGCATATTTAGTATCCTATACTCATAACGTAAATCATCTTCACAAAGTTTTAGAATTACATAACAATATTTGATGAACCGTAAATGTTACCTACCCCTCACGTTTTTTTTCTACTTCTGCAAGCGTGTTTCTTGTGCAAAAATGAATTACACCAGTATCAAACACATGGCAGAAAACCAATTAATACAGACAAATATGCAGAATGGAAGTGTGTGGTACAGTAGTTTATGTGAAACTTTAGTTTTCGTGCCGTGTCTTTTAGCTGAACTCCACTCGGTGAAAGTTATAATTTCGTAGGATATACCAAAATCATGATTCAAGTTGCATGTGAACATTCCTAAATTAGGTAAGGTAAATGGCTTGGTGCTACGCTACCTTCTAGAAATATCAATCAGATCCCCCCATGAAACATGCATGCGAAGTACATGCTCATTTCACTTGTTCAGTTTAAATATATAATAATTTCATTTTTGTCTTTTTTCATCATTTTCATGCCCCTTTTCTGCATCCTTTGGGTATATATAGGCCATGCATGGGTTGCTCACTCTTCACAATCTTCTGTGCTTACATGTAATTTAGGGGTTGAGTAGCAAGAAACCCAGTTCAGGTTTCTTAACCTATCAACTCCTAAACCTTCTGGTCAATTTTTTGCTTCAAAACCTAAAGCAGGCAAAGAGAGGGGCATGGCTATTCTGAACACTCACAATCATTTGGCCTTAGCTTTTGGCCTACTAGGTAAACTCACAGTGTCATCATCGGTCTCTTTCACTTCTCTAATTTTTCTCCTTTTGTTTTTCCTCCCCACTATTTCTAGATCTAGTGTTTCAGTATTACACGAAAGTTGCTCCACCAAATTTAATGCTTTCCTTCATCATCTTTATTGCTATACGCTTCGTCTTCTTCTGAGTTTCCTTATCTTTTTCCTCCAACCTTTTCCATTAATTCAAGAACAACTCTTTTTGCGTTCCATTTCCACCTACTCATGATAATTTAGCACCCAGTTAGTTATACAGCTGAGTTATAATAAGCTGATATAATTAATAACGACCCTTCTCGAGTAATTTACAAATTATATCTTGCCTTCTTTTTTTCATGCCCTATGCTTTAACTGTTACTTAAATCACTGTAATCAATTTTAATCAACCTCGTTTTATTTCTGCAAAAAGCCAAGAATTTAACACATCCACCTTTTGATTTGTAGGTAACATCATCTCCTTCATGGTGTATTTGGCACCGCTGTAAGTATCTGAACACAAAGTGTAACGTTTCTTACAATTTCCTTTCAATAAAAACATGCAATCAGTTATAATTAATGTGAATACTAAATATATTTTGCTTTTCCTAATTTGTAGGCCAACATTTTACCGAATATACAAAAAGAAATCCACTGAAGGTTTTCAATCACTGCCATACCTGGTGGCACTGTTCAGCTCCATGCTTTGGCTATACTATGCTGTTCTGAAGCCAGCTGATGCTACTCTCCTCATTACCATTAACTCAGTGGGAACTGTCATTGAGACGGTTTACATTGTCCTCTTCACAGTCTATGCCACCACTGATGCAAGGGTATATTCACCTATCACTTATCCAAATGCTACAACTTCATTTTTGTCAATCGTCTAATCAAGTTATTAGAGTGAAAAAGGTTAATAACATATTATCTGTGCTTAAAATTTATTACAAATCATAACATTGTAAAGATTTCACTCTTTAATTATTTAATGAGCTTCTTTCACCATTTAGTAAATTTTAATCGATAAAAAATAAAGTTTGTAGCATCAAGTTGGTGACACTAGTCTTGCAGCAAATTCACTAACACTGATTAGCGTTACTGGTTTTTTATTGCAGAAGTTAACCGTTAAATTGTTTGTGGTGATGAACGTGGGTTCCTTTGCCTTGATCTTCTTAGTCACCTTTTTCACTATGCATGGTGCCCTCCGAATCCAAGTTGTTGGATGGGTTTGTGTAGCTATTTCAGTAGGTGTTTTTGCAGCACCTCTAAGCATTGTGGTGAGTAAACTTCTTACCATTTTCTATGCTATCTCATGCTTGAACTACCTTCAATCCCGCTACCCCTTAAATTGTGATTGCAGACACAAGTTATTCGAACCAAGAATGTGGAGTTTATGCCCTTTAACTTGTCACTTTTCCTCACGCTGAGTGCCATAACGTGGTTTTCCTATGGTTTCTTCCTCAAGGACATATGCATTGCTGTAAGTATATGCACACACAAACATTCAGTGATAGTTTAACATGAAAACAAAATTTCATTGCTTTTTTTGTTGTATGTGCGAGCAGATTCCAAACGTGCTGGGTTTCACATTGGGACTAGTTCAGATGCTGCTGTATGCCATGTACAGAAACGGGAAATCAAAGATTGTTACAGAGGAGGAGGCAATGAAAAACGTTGTTGTGGTGAGTCCGTTGGGAACGTGTGAAGGGTACCCAGTACAAATTATGGACGAAGAGAAAGAAAAAGGAATCTATGGCAGAGAGAAGGAGAAAGGTGTGGAAGCAAAGGAATGTCCAGCATGAACAGTGTACATACTAAGCTTAGTGCTACTAAGCACTGAGCATATAGGAAATAATATTCATATATATAGTCAGTGACTATTCTGTTAAATTCTATATATATGAATTATGGTGTACAGCACCTGAATAGAAAAAAAAATGATATTTATCATTTAAACTCACTGTCTTTTTTACTTGTCTGAAATTAAATTTTCTAATCTTCTGAAAATGCTATTAAGTGACATCATTAGTACTATAGATGAGAGAACCTCACCTTTTAAAAAAGTTTTTAATATCAAGTCTTAAAGTTTAAGAAAATAAATGATAAGGTTTATCAAGCTTTACCCTCAATTTTTTTTCCGCTTGGGATAATTTTTCTCCAAGAATCATGAATTTTAACTCTAGGATAAAACTTTTAAGCAGGATCATTATAATATTTAATATTTATTAACCACTCAAAATGAATGTTTCAGACATAGATATTTTCAAATGTTTCTTCTTTACCTTCGAGAGTAACTTCAAAAGTTTGTTAGCGGTGACAAAACCCCTAATAAAGTTTACTTAAAGATTGAATTTGGGCAATAGGTTAGGGATTATGAATTAGAGAGTTTGCTTTGGGTAGGAATGAGATTCAATTTTACTAATAATTTAGAATTGAGTTAAATGAGTTAGAGTTTTCGAATTTGGCATCAAATGGAAAATGAGATTGAGTTTTCAGAAGACAATTGTGGATAAGGTTTTTATTTACTTCATAAAAAGTAAAAATATAAGATAACATGACCAAGTTAAGGTTTTTTTTTTCTATAAAAATAAATAATAAAATAATAATTTAGCATTGCCTAAACCAACCTTTAAATATGTTTTCTTTGTAAAACAAACATTCAACCATTAAAAAAAATTCTCAAAACTAGCATCAACTAAACAAAATATAAACTTTACATAAAAATAAAATTTAAAATAGTTATACACATTTTAAAAAATTAAAAAAAACTCACATATTTACATGTAGCGAAGGATCAATTGACTCAACATTGCTTGATAGATTGAAATTCGCACAAGAGATTTCGGGTTAATGAACATCGCTTATAGATTTGGGACAAAGGGAAATAGGCTAGGAATTTGGGATTAAGCAAAATGAGTTAGGGATTGTGGATTAGAGAATGTGCTTCTTGAGAAATGAGATTCAATTTCAATGATAATTTGGGATTGAGTTAAATGAGTTAAGATTTTTGGATTTTACTTCAAATGGAGAAATGAGATTGAGTTTCAAAGACAATTGCGTGACGACATAAAATGAGCTTTAATTATACAAGAAGAAATCAATAAATTCATGATCGCCAAAGACAAAAAGAATTAATATTTTCATTTACTTCACAAGAAGTCAAAATATAATATAACGTCAGCCTACCTCATATCGAGATGATTTCTTTATAAAGTAAATAATTATTTGGTATTGGAAAACCAACCTTTGAACATGTTTTTTTCACATATTTAATATATTTAAGTTAGGATAAAACTTTTCAATTTTTTTTTCTCAAAATTAACGTCAACTAAACCAAATATAAACTACACATAAAAATAATCAAATATTATTAATAATTTTACATATTCAACTCACTAAAAAAAACTCATATTTACATAAGATGAATAGATTTGGAATTATATTTATCTTTTAAACTCATTATCTTTTGAGTTTCTAAATATTCTTAAAAATACCTTTATTAACTTTTGTACCTTTTAAAAAGGTTGTTAATGTATGTGTACCATCTTAGATATGGAAGTTCATACATGCTTGATTGGACATGGTATGAGAACACCAATGGGCATCCATCATGTGTCGGTCCTAAAGAGATCATCATTTACAACATTTGTGGGATGTATTACCAAAATTTGCAATATAAAGCCCATGGGATTTGGGGAGAAAAGATTTTTCTATAAAAATGTGACAACATCTAGTAAAAGAGGGGGATTTTTTTACAGATCCCTAAGAAGTATAGAAAAAGAGAAAACAAGATGATTCAAAGAACTTTGAACCAAAATAAATTGGCGTCCACTGTTATGGGCCAGGTAAAAGTTGCATCTTGGTGGTAAAAACTAAGGCTATTCAATGAGATGCTCCTAGTCAAGTGGTTTTGGATGTTGAAAGTAGAGGAAAGTAGATTATGGGGTGAGATTATTGAATCTAAGAATGGAAGATGGAGAGGCCTTAAGTTAACAAGCAAATGCTATAGGGATTCTCTCTGGTGGAGGGACTTAAAAAGGGTATGGTCGGCTGAGGAGTGGGGGAATAGCTTTGAAGATAAGATCTCTTGCACGTTTGGGGAGGGGAAGAGTATCAGGTTTTGGGAGGATTCTTGGTTTTGAAGGCGGTGTTCTAAAAGCGAGGTTCCCTAGTCTCTATTCAGCTTCCGTGTCTAGCCAAACAACCTTACACCAGGCAAGGTCTTGGGCAGGAAAAGTATGGAGATGGGAGTTGGTGTGGAGGAGAGATTTGTTTGAGTGGGAAAAGAAGGATCTTAATCGGTTAATTCATCAAAGTGAGGGAAAGTCCTTGATCAAGGATTTTAAGGATCAATGGGTATGAAGGAAGATGCTTCGATGGTCTTTATGCTTATCTCTGCGTATAAGTCCCTGAGGAATGTTATGAGCAGGGAAACTTGGCGCCGGTTCGGTATGTTTTGGAGTTTTAAAGTGTTATCTTCAACACAGGTTGTAGCATGGTGGGTGTTATTGAATAAGATGGCAACTAGGGACAACTTGGGGAGGAGAGGTGTGGTGTTGGAGAGCAATAGGTGTGTTATGTGCGGTGGTGAGGAGGAGACAGTTAACCATGCCTTCTTTAGCTGTAAAATAGCTTAGCTGGTTTGGATTTTGTGTTGCTTGTGGATTGGGGACGAGTCTGTTTACCACCAAGATGCCAAAGAACACCTTTTAGGGTTTAGCTTATCTTGGATGAACCAAAAGGTCAATAAAGTATGGGGTTGCATGTGGATTGCAGTGGTTGGGGAAATTTGAAAGCAGAGAAATAGAGTTATTTTCAAGAAAGGTAAAATCGACCACATTGAGGTTTTCACATTAGCTTAATTAAAAGTCTGGTCTTAGGTGACAAGTAAGGAAAAGTTAGCAGTTTTCACCTATGCTCAATGGTGTGTTGATTCTAAGACTTGTCTGAAGTCGTGTGGTATGGGAAGGATTGGGTATCTCATTTAAGGTAAGAGGTGACAAGAAGAGGGCAGAGAAGTAGGGAATTGGGTGGTCTTGCAGTGGTCACAACTGTAGTGTTTTGGTTTAGGTTAAGTGAGTTTGTTTTCTTTTGCTTTTCTTAAAGGCGAGGGGAATCATATTTTTCTTTGTTGAGCAAACCTGATGGTCCTCTATAGGTTTTGTATAAGGGTTGGGGCATCCATTAAGTGCTCAATTATATTAAATTCATTCTTTACTGGTAAAAAAAAGTAAGCTTTAGCAAAATATTTCTCGATCAGAAACAACAACATCATGGGAAATCAAAATCAAATCGTGCAACCAGAAAAAGTGAGTCACGCTGCAACAAATCATGGATATTGTATAGGAGCTGCAATGCAAGAACGAGGAAGCAAGAAGGCATGTGGAGGAAGCCAAAATGGAACAAAAATGTCTACGAGAAAGGCTTGGGTGGAGCAAGAGCGTTTTCATAAGGAAGCAACCATTTGATGGATAAAGAAGTGAGAGCACAAGAAGATTTGCAAAAATTTAACAAAGAATTACAGCGAGTCGTGTGCATTCAGACATTATCCTAAAGACCAATGGATGCATGTCTAGTTCTCATTCAAGCAAACCCGCAACCTTTAGAATGGTTTAGTAAAATTTCCGATGGATCCCTTACATCTTTTCAAATAATATTCATATATATAGTCAATGACTATTATGTTAAATTCTACTTGTCATTATAATTATATATATATATATATATATATATATATATTATGGTGTACAACACCAGAAGTGAATAGAAAAATAAACTCATTGTCTTTGACTTGTTTGAAATTAACTTTTCTAATATTATGAAAATGCTCTTAAGTGACATCATTACTATAGATGAGAAAACCTCACCTTTTAAAAAAAGTTGTTAATATACAGTTTATAATATCAAGTTGTAAAGATTAAGAAAATAAATTATAAGGTTTATCAAGCTTTACCCTCTCAAAAGAAAATTTTTACTTGGGATATTTTTTCTACAAGAATAATGAATCTGTTTGACTTTAGGCTAAAACTTTTCAACACGATCATTATTTTTTTTATCAACAAAAAATAAATAAATAATAGAGGTATTTCATAGATACCTAAACCCTTATACAAGAGTTGTATACAAAACAAACTATTATGAAGTGGACTTTAAGCCTAACTCAACCCCATAAAACTGGCTCATGAGGTTGAGGTTTGCACCCACTTATATACAATGAAAGGCTCTAATCTCTAGTCGATGTGGGATCAACAACACACCCCCCTCACGCCGAGACTACCAACTCGTGCGTGGGACTATATATTATGGGTGGTCCGATAGCGACCCGATAACGGGTGGCACGATAGGCCCAACACAAACACTCGCTAGGATAGGCTCGAAATGGCTCTGATACCATATTACAAAATAGAACAGAGATGAACAAAAGGGAACAGAGATGAACAAAAGACTAAACTGAAGACAAAGGATATGAGAATGAATATCTCTTCTTTCTTGTTATTCAAATCAAAACAAATGGTCTGAATATATACAAGTAGTACACTCATTCTAGGTTTAACTAAAGAGGGAAAGAATCAATAATTAAATACT
>Ga0123342_1003477_pt1 | contig 25231 bp, 12 predicted proteins | sample Turbeawhitnodule_FD_89960 | JGI IMG/M metagenome (GOLD analysis project Ga0123342, IMG submission 89960) | Root nodule microbial communities of legume samples collected from Mexico - Turtle bean Mexico white nodule | ecosystem: Host-associated > Plants > Roots > Nodule | place: Mexico: Nepantla... | reverse complement strand
TAGCAAAAGGCAACCTTGAATACACACAACCCTAGAGTACAAGATCATCTAAGACACATTGCAACCTACAAAGCAAAACTAGCTAACATCTACATCAAACACACTAAGGCTAGGTAGAGATGAACTTCATCCATCTTCAACAAAGTTTACATGCCAACCTTTAATTGTATATGATTTTGTAAGGTTTATACTCTGAAAGTATTATATTCCACTATTGAAACATAATTTGACATGTTACACATTCCATCAACTATGGAATTGACAGTTTTTTTTTATCAGCAAAGAATTAAATAAATTAAAATGGGATACTTTAGGGGTATCCCAACCCGTTTACAGATAAAGTATACAGATACATAGGATGATATCTATCTATATGACACCTCTTCCCTTCCTAACAAAAAAACTACCGTCCATGGAACATAAAACAACTAACACCTAAAAACAACAACCATATTCTTGATGATTTAAGCAAGTACTTCTTTTAGAGCAAAGACCCCACCACCAGCAATATCAGCCTTGTAGAGCAACAACCTTGATTTGGCGTTTTAACATCATCTAACATATCTTGTTTGAGAAAAACTAGCGTTGCCTTGAGCTTGCAGTAAGCTATTCCTGCAGTAACTGAGCCAAAAACCAGAGAAACCAGAGGGACCAAAAGCAGCAAGAACAAGCAACTACAGCTGCATAATTCAGGTTTTTCATCACATGACCCATTAGTGGCCTTATGCCTTTAGCTCCAGCTACTACACGTCCATCTACAAAACAGTTTGCTTCATGCCATGACCCGTCTGTTTTTACAACACCTCCAACGTCCTCCATTACCTTCATTCACATCCTGCATGCATCCTTTCATTGGCTCCCGCGCATACCTTCCATTTGCACCCAACTATGGAATTGACAGTTAATTACTCACCTAAGAAACTAGTGATTCTTCATATGAATATGGCACTTCATGTGTATGAATATATAATGAGGATGATAGAAAACTTGAGTGAGAAGTATATAATTGGATATGGGGCATCAAACATAGTTTATAAATGTGTTCCTAAGAATTGCATGCCAATGGTTATCAAGAGGGTTTATTCTGACTATCCCCAATGCATTACATAATTTGAAATTAAACTTGAGACTATTGGCAACATTAAGCACCGGAATCTGGTTAGTCTCAAAGGCTACTCTTCGTCCTCTTATGGCCACCTTCTATTTTATGACTACATGGAAAATAACAGTTTGTGGGATTGATATAAATTGTATAAGCTTTCTTGGATTGAGCATGAGTAGCGGAAGTTTAAGGAGTGATTGCACCAAATGGAAGAAGATTTGGTGAGAATTGGAGTGAGTTTTGGTTCCAAGTCAAGGAAGAGATTTAGCCAAATTTGTTGGAGTTCTTCACTAGGGTTTAACATGCTCAAACAAAGGAGAGATTGTGATAGAATGTTTTGAATTCATAAAACTCATTCACATATATTCCAAATTTGATTACAAATGGAGATAAAAGCCTATCTATAGCCTAAGGTAGCATATGAAGTAAGCTACCAAACCCTAAATTTTAGAAGACTTTATATGAACCCTTGCTTTGAGTTTCAGGTGAGGGTTTGAGATCTTTCCAGGTTATTCTTATTCTATGCTAGAAATGGCCCAAAAATACAAGGTCTCAAGAAATACCTATTTTACTTTTTACATTTTATAGAAACTAAGACAAAAATTTATTTTGTAAGTCTTGAGAATGGTCTCTTTTCTTAGTTACATATATAATGGCTTAGGTAGTGAGGATGATCCTCCATCATGTTCTCCCTTTGAAGGGATTTGTCCTGAGATCCTGTTAGGGATACCACCTTATTAATGAAAAGGAAATGATCAAGATCCGCCAGGTTCATAGATCCATTTGTAAAAGAACAACAAACATAATAAGAAAGCAAAAGACACGGGTAAAAATTGAAAAATAGTAATGAAGACTAAAAATGGTTTAATTGGATTGTGTAACATGTTAGTGAAAATAGAAAGAAGAAGTACCTCTATGAATTGATGATATAAGCATGCAAAGTTATTTTGAATAGGTTACTTGAGATTTTTCAGTTGGTTTGTCATGTTTGTTAATAGTTAGTTCTTCATTCTCAATTTATGTTTTCAATTTTATTTCATCCTCCTTAACCTAGTGAGGTGGACAAAAAATAAATTTATGGCCTTGGAAGAAAAATGTGATTTTATTAGAGTGACCTTCATGAGATGTGTTATGATCATACTGACAAGGTCTACCAAAAATGATGTGTCTGATTTCTATAGGGACAATGTCACATAAAATGTTTTCTTTATAGTTTCCTACGGTAATTAGAACATTGAATTGGTCTTTAACTACAACATTACCATCTTGACTAATCTAATCTAATTTATAAGCTTGAGGGTGAGGTAGTGTTTTCAAGGCCAATTTATCAATTAATCTAAAACTACAAAAGTTGCAACAAGACCACTATCCATAATGATTGAGAAAATGTTTTCCAAAATTTTACAACGTGTGTGGATTAGGTTCTTGCATTGTGACTGATCTAGTTCTAGTGAACGACTTTGTAAAAGTCATTAAACAACTACTAATTCACCTATATGGTTGGATTTCTTCCTCAAACATCTCAACTTTTTACTCTCCAGAAGAATTAACTGAAAACTCATGATTTCTAGGGTCTTGTTCTTTTAAAACCATGTTTCGTTTTTGTAACACTTAGAAAAGTAGTTTTCTTTTTCAAGACACTTAAAACATGTGACTAGTTTAATTTTTACTTCTTTAGAAGATCTAGAATAATTATGTTTATCTTTTTCTTAGATGTTGCCTTATCCCTCTCTTTGCCTCATGGTTTGTCTTTTTCTTTGGGAGAATAATTATATTTTCTATACTCTTTGGTGACATAGGAAGTGCTAGAGTATGATTTTTTAAAAGAGGATTTGCGTTTCAATTGTTCCTCTACTCTAACACAAAGTTGAACAAGGTCATTAAAATCATTATAAGGTAGGAGTTCAATTTTATCCCTTGTGTCAAAATTAAGACGACTTTGGAAACGAGAAATAATTAACCTAGGTTCTTCTTGAATACCCACCTCTAATATGAGAAACTCCATTTTTTTGCCTATAGTGTTCTACAGATAGGTCCTTCTAGGTGAGTCTCTGTAGTTGTTGCATTAATTCCCTATCATATTATGAAGGGACATATATTTTCCTAAGGGTTGACCTTAGCTCATTCCAATATCTTATTTGAAGGTTGTTTTGTAACCTAAGGTATTTTGTGTAGGTTGTCCACCAAGTCATGGATTACTCTTGAAAACTTAAGGTGGCTAGGGTAACCCTCCTTTCATGATCAATTTGGTGACACTCAAAAAATATTTCAACCTTAACCTCTCAGTTTAAGTAATCGTCTATATTTGTTGAGCCATAAAAAAGAGGAATGTCAACCTTAGGTTCTCTGGGCATATAATTAGATTTATGTTTATATTGTTTAGGAGGTTGTTGGTAGTAGTTTGTGTTATGGTCACTATAAAATGCTCATTATTTTGGGAAGCACTATGATGATGAACACTTCTATGTTTAAGAGACCTTTCCCCATTTCTACTTTTAGACTTATGGATTTTACTCTTATAAGTTTGTAAAAGTTTTGTTAGCATATCCCTTAACTCAAATTTCTTTGGTTTGTTTTGTGAGTGTTTCATGGACATCAATAAGATCTTGAGCATTAAGAGTACCATGAACACTAGAATGATGAGATGGATCACTCATGGTTGAATTAAAATAGAAAGAGTTTTCACAAAAGATGTAAATTCTACTGGGGTGATATTTTTCTTAAAAAAAATTATTTGTTGGTTTTGGAGAAGTTAATCAAGGATTCTAAGTGAGATTTTTCCAAGTTCACTCCCAAAAAAGCAAGGTGAGTCACAAGAACTACTTATGTACCAAGACTTTCCTAGCCAAAGCTTACCTCAAGTAGGGCTTACAAACTTTTCCTTAAAGAACTTCAAAACAAGTTGAAGCCCTAGAGTTTGTAGATAATAATGAACCTTAAGACCAAAGAAAGGTTTCCTAAAAATGAAGAATGTCCTAAGTACCACAAAGACGTATAAAACAAGAAAATATAAGAAGAAAGTAATACAAATACAAAAAAACATAATGAATGCAAATGGAAAGAGAGAAACTAAACAAGTCCTATATTGAAAATGTAGTTAACACTGAGAGACCATTGAACACTTTCACACTAATGCACGTAGTACAATCACAAAGTTTATTGGGACTTCCTTCTGAAGAATTTTCCCAAACAACGGGAAGCAAAAGAAATTTTTAAAAAAAATTACACAAAGTTTTGTGATACTACAAGTAAAAGTTGCATGCAATGTGTTTGATAAGTGTCAAATTCCAATAATATTTCATATTAAAAATAGGTACTTATGAGTATTAATTGATACAATAAACATAAATATAACCTCTAATTTATAAAATTATACTTTTTTACATATTTTGTGATTTTAATTTAAATAAGAACGATTTATTCCCAAATTTGTGTTAATTTCATAATTCTAGGGAATAATGGAGATAACTAGGCAAAAGGAGAATATACAAAGCTAGAAAGAGAAAGTTGGAATGCACCAACATCACCAAAGTTGCCCTAAACTCGCAAAAATCAGAGACACCACTAGTGGATCTCGCTCAAGCAAAATTACTCCAGTAACATTGGGCCTTATTACGTGAAACTCGCCCAAGCGAGCCCATTAGCGCCCAAGCAAGAAATCACTTAAGCCTAATCAAATTAGGCTAAATAGAGGGCTTGGGCACAACCCTGAGAATCAGTGATTGAGAGGAAAACACCACTGAGTGAATTGTAATCCAATTGGGAGAATATAAGGTGTTAGAATACCATAGAGGAGCTAGCTGTTAAGGAGAAACATCCGAAATCTTATTTTCTTGCTCTCCCTGCTTGTAATAACCATCATGTGGGGCTAATTCTACCCTTTGGGATTGTGAGTAATTTGTTCAAACTCTTATGAGGTGATATCTAAACATAATATTATGTTCTTGACTTTGTAATCTTGGACATAGAGGAAGATGTTGAAGTACCTCTCATTCTTCAACAACCATTCATGAAGGTTGCTAGAATTATCATTGATGCTGATGAGGGAAAGCAGAAAGTGAGAGCTCAAAATGATGAGGTAACTTTCAATATTTTTTAGAATTGGCAACATTCTGGTAAGGGGAGAGATTGTCTAAAAATAGATGCATTAAAGAAAGTCTTTCCTGAAACCAAAAAGCAATTGCACCCTTCAAATATGTTAAAGAAATTTCTACAATGTTGTACTCCACAAGCAAATGAAGAGAAGAAAAAGCTTGTACCTGAATTTGGGGAAAAGAAACTCATTGTGAATAAGTTATCTGCACCATGCATAACAGAGGAAGACAAGGTTTATCAGGATGCAATTATAATGAAAGATGACTTTAAACCTGGTCAACCAATTATGCTTAGAAGTGTTAAGTTAAAATTTCACCCTAGCTGGTTGAAGAAAAAAGGGTCAAGATTATGGGTTATCAAAGAAGTCATAACTAATGGAACTATTGAACTTGAAAGTCCTTACTCAAGAAGAACTAAAGTTGTAACCAGGAAGTTGTTGCAACTAAGGGTCGTCCACCTTGAAGGAAATAGGCGTCAAGCTATATGACGTTAAACAAGCGCTTACTGGGAGGCAACCCAATGCACATTTAAGTCTTATGTTAATTTGTTATCTTTTTTATTTTATTTTACCCTTTCAAAAACCATGTTTTTATGCATAAGAACTCACCCATGTGTCATATGTTTCGCCTAGACGAGGTTAACGATGAAAACTCAGTATTTCTTGTAGGGATTCTTGCTTAGGCGAGTCCAATCTCTCCTAGGCGAGTTAGGAGGACAAGCAAGAGGTGCTCTTGGAGTCATCTCGCTTCGGCGAGTTTGACGACGTAAAAGTGAGTTTTCTTGCAAGGAATCTCGCCTGAGCGAGTTTGATGACAAAAATTTAAGATTTCTTGTAGGGAATCTCGCTCGGGTGAAATTTACAAAAGAAAAAATTTTTAAAAAAAAATCCTCAAAGGCAATCCAATCCCTATATGCCTCTCGATCAATTTGAAGCTTATGTATTTTGGGCTTGGGGACAAGTTCAATTTTTCAGGGGGGCAGATCCAGCAAACGAAGCAAGATCATTTACACCTATAGATGAAGATTTTAACACAGAGCTGAGTAACTTCTTAAGAAGAAAGGATTGAGTAAAAATATGGTTTTTTATCTTTGTAATTTTCTTTTCTTTTTAGTTATTTGTATTTTGTTTGTTTTTTCTGTTAATTTTATTTTATTTTATTTTTCTGCTATTTTGTTTTCTTTTTATTTGCTTAGTTTATTTTATTTGTTTTTTGTATTGGTATTCTTGAATAAATTTATGATATTTGGTTATTTGGTTAGTTTTATGTCTTGAATTATTTTTCTTGAATAAATTTCAGTTTTAATAGTTAAGTAGTTTTATTTTCTTAAATAAAAAAAACTACAATATTAAAATTGGGGAAAAAAGGAATTTGTGTTTAAATATTAAATAGTGAAATGAATTAGACACATGTTAGAATAGAAAATATGATTGAATTTGTATTCAAATGTAGTTTGAATTGTGATACATGAAAACAAAAGGGAAAGAGACCAATTAAACCAAGTGAGTGTGTGAACCTCAAACAGTTTTGAGAGTTGACAGTTGTGGTTGCTTAATTTTTATTTTGTGTTACACCAAAAAAGAGCATGAAGATGATTGAGACATTTGTGTTAATTAGGAAACCACGACCAATTAGCCAACCTTTTTCTTATTAAAATTCATTTTTTTATATATCCCTTTTGAGCCAATAATTTTTTGTTATTATTGCACCTTAAACCTTTAATGATATATTTTCCTACCCTTTGGCACGCTTAAGGAAGGAGAACATATATACAATATACATAGAAAAGTGAATGGTTGGTTCTAATTGTTGAAAGCTCAAAACGTTGAAAATATGAAGAATTTATTCCTATTGATGAAAAAAAAGAGAAATAGAAAAATTCATGCTGAAAATCATGAAAAGGTAGAAAGCAAATGAGGAAAGTGTGAAGTCAAAAGACATTGGTGATTAAATAACACATATGTGCTATAATTGGATTGTAGATATGTTTTTATTCTTTAAGATGTGCATTTTGTTATCTGAAAAACCAATACTTTTTGGAAGCTTAGCCTCATTACAACCCTGGAAAAGACCTCAAGATTTATGTTTCTAATATGTTTGTGATAGGAAGATGAAATGAAAAGTAATTGTGATTTGTTATGATTCAGTAAAAATAGAGAGAAACACTTACATGTGGGCATATGAAAATAAAATCCTTGAAGAATTGTCATTTTATGGTTTTGATTTTATCCTGAAAGTTAATTGTATCTATTTTGTCTGTATTTGAATTTGGAAACATCATAAGTTTCTAATTTAATTTGTTGTTTAGTGAATTAAGCTGTTTTGATTTTAAATTCAAATATATTAATTTACTTTGCTTGAGGTCAAGCAAGATTCTAAGTTGGAGGGAGTTGGTAAGTGTGGAATTTCAGTAACATTTCATATAAAAATAGGCACTTATGAGTATTAATATAACCCCTACTTTATGAAATTTTACCTTTTTACATATTTTTTATTTTAATTTAAATAAGAACGATTTATTCCAAATTTGTGTTAATTTCAGGATTCTAGGGAATAATGGAGATAACTGGGCAAAATGAGAATATACAAAGCTAAAAAGGGAAAGTTGGAATGCACCAACATCACCAAAGCTACCCCAAACTCGCAAAAAGCCAAGACGTCACCAGTGGATCTCGCTCAAGTGAGCTCGCTTGAGCGAGATTGCTCCACATTGGGTCTTTTTACGTGAAACTTGCCCAAGCGAGCCCATTAGCGCCCAAGCGAGAAATCACTTAAGCCCAAGGAAATTAAGTTAGATAGGGGGCTTGAGGCACAACCCTAGGAATAAGTCATCCAAAGGAAAACACCATTGAGTGAATTGTAATCCAATTGGGAGAATAAAAGGTGTTAGAAAACCTTAGAGGAGGTAGTCGTTAAGGAGAAACATCCGAAATCTTCTTTTCTTGCTCTCCCTGCTTGTAACAACCATAATGTGTGGTTAATTCTACCTTTTGGGATTGTGAGTAATCTGTTCAAACGCTTATCTATTGAGGTGATATCTAAACATAATATTTTTTTCTTGATTGATGATTGGTATTATTGTTTTGTTTGTAATGCTTGTTTACCTTGATCTCGAAATTTAGATTTGACTAGAAAGTACTTCTAAGTTTTTTACCCAAATGATAATGCTTAACATATTTGAATGTTAGGAATAAATTTGAAATGTTAATTGCTATTAACATATGATCATAATGATAAGAAGTTTTTATAAATATGCGAGGAATCGATATTTAGTAAGCATTTTAATAATTTTATATGCGAAGAATCGATATAAATGATTTTTATACGGGAATCAATCTCAATCAAAGGACACAATTTTGTCATGCTAATCAAAATACAAAAGAGTGAGAAAGATGAACCCCAATCCCTATTTTTCCAATTGAAGCAACAAATTCTTTGACTTGTTTTCTTATTAATCATTGTCATCATAACAAATCTCAACAAACTTGTATTATTCTGTTTTATATTTAGTGAATCTTTACTTTATTATTCTATAGTTCCTTGCGGATTCGATATCTATCCTTAGGGACAAATTATTACATTTGACAACGCGGTGCACTTGCCGTAGAAAAGTTATCAGTATTTTGAGGAAAGTCCCTTAGAGAGGCGTGTAGAGAGACTAGCTTTTTAAGGTCAAAGAATAATTTGATTTCTAATTTCTCTTTGGTCCTTATCTCTTCTTTGATAAAACTTCTCGATGCTAATGTCTTAGCACCACAAAAAAGTTGTTGAATCCCTTATTCCGTAAACACCAAATTCAACACCAAGCACTTTAGTACTATTGGAAGCCAACAAAAGGAAAGCAATAAAAGCTATTTTTAAAAAAAAAAATTAAACACAAAAAGAATTTATGAGACAAACATCAAGGGAAAGCCTAAAAGGACAAACAAAAATTAAAGGAAAAATAAAAGGCTAAAACAACAAATTGAACCTAAAAAATTAGCTCTAGAATAGATAAAGAAAACAAAAATCTAGAGTGATTATGACACTTACTTTTCCAATGTGTTGCAATTTTTTCAGAACGTATTGTGGTGTGAAATTTTTATGGTAATATGACAACTCAAAATGTGCTCAAACGCATTAAATTTGAGGTAAAACTTATGTGTATTTTGTGAGAAAAAAATTAGATAAGGCAATGAAAAACATAGCCCAGGTCACTAGATTATAAGTCTCAAATTCAACATTGGCATAAGTGTGTCAAAAATTTATTGCAAATTGTGTATAATGAATCCTTAAACACAAGGTAACACTATAGGCAAGGTCTAGTAAAAAAAATTAGTGCAAAACAACTACGGAATAAGGTGCACTAAATTCCAAACTAAGAGTTATACAACACATTGAGTCAGTCTTTTATGATCACTGGATGTCGAGGCTTTTATGATTTATTTATTTTTTTGTATTGTATTTTTGGATGTGTCTTTTTAACTGGATATTAAGAACATATCAAATCTTTCATACAAAAAAGTAAAATAGATTTAGAATAAAATTGTAAAACTAGGTCAGAAACACACAAATCTGGAAATTTGAAGAAATTTATGGAAAACAAAGAATTGGAGAACAATACAACAAGACATACACATAAAAATTCCAAATTGAGAGCTATACAACACATTGAGTCAGTCTTTTATGATCACTGGATGTCGAGGATTTTATGATTTATTCCTTTTTTGTATTTTATTTTTGGACGTGCCTTTTTAACTGGATATTAAGAGCACATCAAATCTTTCATACAAAAAAGGAAAACAAATTTAGAATAAAATTGTAAACTAGGTCAGAAACACACAAATCTGGAAATTGGAAGAAACCTATGGAAACCAAAGAATTGGAGAACAATACAACAAGACATGCACATAAATTTGTAATAGAGGTTTACTAATGAACAAATATCAAGCTAGAGACTCAAAGATTAGAAAAAGATAATGCACAAAGCTTTTATGAAAGTTTTAAACTCACAGCATTTCATCAAACACATTATGTTCATTTTAAGAGGCATTTACACAAACACTTATGAAAATAGCTAAAAACTCGAATTGATGGACAACTAATCAAAGAACATGACATTATACAATACATGCAAGGATTAAAAACGAAAATTAATACCACATAGAACACATTACACTGATTAAAATGGGAAAATATATCAAAAGCAATGACACAATTAAGAACAACAAGAACACGTAAGAACATGAACAACAACTATAGGTTATGCAACAGAACACATGTAGAACAAGTTGACATGGTTTGGACCGATTAAAACATAGTTTGAACTGTTTAAATTGTTAAGAACTTGAATTAAACAGTGGAAAAAATATTAAACACAAAAAAAACAAAATTAAACAGTGCAAACAACAAGAACTGTGAAGAACAGTGAGGAACACAAAGCAAACGGTGTAACTTAAGTTTTAAATGGTGGAATTGAATTATAAAAGATGAAACTTGAAAAAAATTTGGTATAACTCATAATCAAACAATGAAACATCAAGAACAATGATGAAACAACACAAAAACTGAGTGATTTTTTTTAACCAAAGAACTTAGCTGAAATCGTGAGCAATGCAGTGGATCTTATGTTGCCATGAGTACCACATGATGCAAACTGTAGAAGCTTGCTTGGATTGAGGGTGAGTGACATAATTTTAAGGAGTGATTGCACCAAATGGAGGAGGATTTGGTGAGAATTGGAGTGAGTTTTAGTGCCAAATGGGACAATAAACGTCTACGTCACCTTAGTGTAGCTTAGACCTACACTAAATGTAATAAAATATTAACTTACATTCACTTTGTGTTTCCATTCTTGACACAATATCATTCTGCAACTTATTTGTTGATTACATCTACTTTGTGTCCCCATTCTAGACTCAATATTATCCTATCACTTAATTTTTTTTATTGCATTTACTTTGTGTCTCCACTCACTCTAGACACTAACTTACTATTATTATTTTAATAATTTTTAGTGTGAATTAAAGGTCTCTATTGTCGACATAATATTTAACATTTATTTTTGTGTCCAACTAGAGTAGACTTTATCCGTACTAGTGACTTTTTTTTTATAGCCCCACTTTTTATTGACAACTAAAATAGATTTTACTTGTAGTATATATTTGTATTGGTATGTAATATTAATATATTCTCATTGTTACACATTTAAAGTTTTTATTAATTTAATACAATTTTATCAAAATAAATAAAAATTATCAAAATAAGTAAATTATGTAAATTTCATATAATTTTAGTTAAAATTTGATTATATCAAAATTATACATCTTAATACAATTTCGTTTCAAATATACTAAAATCCAATTTTTTACAATAAAATCATGTAGCACGAATTATTTATTTTAATATTTTTTTATATTTTATTTATTTTAATAATTAGAAGTTGATTTGATCAAATTAGTAAAAAATCTCACACATCCACGAGAGTCAGCAGTCGGAATAATTTTGCTTTCAAAAGCTTGTAATGAAACCTTATTTTCTTTCCACCAAAAGATCCAATCAAACAAACAAAATTACATTCATAACCGCTGGGAGGGAAGCTTGGTCTAGCCGCCAGGTGGACCTTTCTCTGTTTCTTTCCTTCATTGTATGGTCTGTTTTCATCTACTACCCATTACAACACAACACAGCTCAACACATTCTCTTTCCCCAACACCACTTTCCATCTTCCAACACCACCCTTTCTCTCTCCCTCTTTCTCTCCCTCACGGCTCCGCCAGACTCGGGTTCGGATCTCCGATCGCCGCCGCACCGCGAAACGAGTTTCCAAACTCAGAATCCAGATCCCTCCCATTCCCCACACCATGATCGCCATTCCGTATCTCACCGCGTTGACCACCTACTTCAGCTACGGCTTGCTCTTCGCCTTCGGCCAGTTCAGGGATTTCTTCCGCAAAATCTTCGACTGGTGCAGCTCCAACAATCTTCAGGTCCTTCTTATCGCCCTTTTCTTTTCATTCCATACATTTATACTATAATACTTGTAATTATACCAATGCGTTGGTTCTCAGGGTTACGCACCGATCTGCTTAGGGCTCGAAGATTTTTACATTCGCCGTTTGTATCTTCGCATTCAGGTTTTTATTTCGTTTCGCTTTTCGCTTCCTGAATAGCAAGTGAAATGCGTGTGTCTATTCCAACATTGAATGTTTATTGATTTTCGTTTGGGTGCGTTTTTGTGATTTTTTGTGTGATTTTCTGCATTTTTTTTCTTTTAGTTTATTTGTTTTGATTTTTGGTTTCTCCCAGGACTGTTTTGGGAGACCAATTGCAAGTGCTCCTGATGCGTGGTTTGATGTAGTGGAACGCTTCTCCAATGATAGCAACAAGACACTGACGTAAAACCTTCTGTTTAGTTTTCAGGCCTATAAATATATTTTTATGTTTGAGAATATGATTTATTTTACACAATGGCGGCAACTAAGTTTAATGTATGATCTCTTGCAAACTATCAGAATCCTTCCCCTAGAATTTTTTTGTAACTATTTATCCTAATGCAGACGGACTGATAAACTAAGTAGATGCCTTAACTTGGGATCATACAACTATCTTGGTTTTGCGGCTGCTGACGAATACTGCACGCCTCGAGTAGTTGAAACGTTGAAGAAGTACTCTCCAAGCACTTGCAGTTCTCGTGTGGATGGAGGTAGGTATTATCTTTGTTTGTATTTTAGCTGTTAAAGTGTGGTTTTGGTTTTTTATTTTTACATGTGTCTTATTATGTTACATTGAATGTGACTTCTCCAATAGGGACGACTGAACTTCACAATGAACTCGAGGAGTGTGTTGCAAGCTTTGTTAGGAAGCCAGCTGCTATAGTTTTTGGTATGGGCTACGTGACAAACTCTGCTATTCTTCCAGTCTTGATGGGGAAGGTTTGTGAAATATAGTAATTTTACCATTTTGAGATACTAATGTTTGCATGGTTATTCATTGTTATAACAATTTTTCACAGGGAAGTCTGATTATTAGTGATTCGTTGAACCACAACTCAATTGTTAACGGTGCACGAGGATCAGGAGCAACTATTCGTGTTTTTCAACACAACGGTGAGTATTGTTCTTTGCTGTATACTAAAGTAAGTTTTGGGCTAGTCCTGGAGTCCCCAGCTTTTCAATTTCACATACTGTTACGAAAGGAAAGATCTTTATTTTAATTCGTGGGTTGGGATTCATCCTAAATATGTGTATAGGATAGGATGGTTAAATTTCAGTGACCTCATTTATGCTAACAGAATGGAACAGAAAGGGTAACTGAACTGGTTTATGATTAGTTATGTTTATATGTAGTTTGAGCACTTGGTTACCTGCTGAGTTATTTTTTAAATTTCTCTGTATTTGTGTTAATATGATGTTGCTCGCTGAGATCACATCAATATTTATTCACTTTCTTCTGTGTATTTTTATCCACAGTTCCATCTCATCTAGAAGAAGTGTTAAGAGAACAAATTGCCGAGGGACAGCCAAGGACACATAGGCCTTGGAAGAAAATAATGGTTATTGTGGAGGGGATATACAGCATGGAAGGAGAGCTTTGCGAACTTCCAGAGATCATAGCTATATGTAAAAAATATAAGGTTGGCTATTATGGTAGCTCTAATGTAATATACAAGTTGTATTTCTTTAATTTATACCTGTTTTTGGTGTGCATTTTTCATTTTCTATTTTATATGGGGCCAGTATTTAATCTTAAAATTAAGATCCGCTTTGCGGAAGTCTACACAGACAAGGCTACTTGCAAAATTTCTGAATGGAATGTTCTACATGGTTTATGCTTAGGAACACTGTATTCGATTTAACATAATTTAATCTATTGACTCAAATGGGCATGCCATGTAAAAGAAACAAGATACTACTTTCCTGTAGTTTTTTTTTTTGCTGGAATAGTTTTGTACAGTCTCATTACAACCCTCATGCTGCTACTTTTTTCCTTAATAGTGTGTTTGGATGAAGTAATTTAATAGAGTAATTCATTTATTTGGTGAATTTAAAGTTCTTTGGAGTAAAAGGAGTTGTTTGGATGAGGAAATTAAAAGGAAATTGAAATTTAGGAATTTTTAGAAGGTATTTCAAATAACAAAAACAATGGAATTTGAAATTCACTAAAAAAAGCAGAAAATTGGGAAATTCCACCACTAGTCACTTTCTCTTTATGCACACATATATTGAAAAAAATTAAATTGTTAAATATTATTTGAATATTTAAATTTGACTAATATTTTTTTTGTAATGTTTAATTTTAAAATTTTATATTTTAAAATAAATGTTTTTGAAAGGGAATTTTATCTTAAAAGAGAAATCCAATTACTTTATCCAAATAAGAAATTTGAAATGTAAGATATTTTAATTCCTCTATCCAAACAAAATATTTAGAGAATGAAGAGAATTCAATTGCAAGGATTTAAATATCATGCATTTCAATTTCTAGGGACTGTTGAAATCTGTCATCCAAACACAATGTAAAAGTCTAGTTCAGAGAAGGGGAAGAAGAGCCCACAGTATTCTAGGTTTTCCATCGTTTAGCACTCCTTTTCTCTTAGCAGACATTTAGAGGGATTTTGCAAAAAACTTTCATTGGCAACCTTTAATTTTCCATTTTACTTTGGTTCATTTGTCGCTTCCTTTTTAAATTGCTTTATAGGTATATACATATTTGGATGAAGCACACAGCATAGGAGCTGTGGGCAAGACAGGAAGAGGTGTTTGTGAGCTACTGGGTGTGGATACTGCTGATGTTGACATTATGATGGGAACATTCACCAAATCTTTTGGATCATGTGGAGGATATATTGCAGGATCTAAGGTACTTTCGTTAAATGTTAGACTCCAAATTTAGTGCTTTTTAATTGAGGTAGTAAGTTGATAAAATCAGACAGAGGTTTTCATATTTTCTTTTCTATCAAACATTTGAGAAACAACTATATCATTTTCTTCTATCTTGTTTATTAGGTTTGCTGAAAATGTGGGTTTACACCACTCATACAGTGCTTTATTTTTAATTTAATCAATAATACTACAATCAAGGAAACAAACAATGGATGAAATCCCTAACTTTCAGATATGAAATATGACATTCCCCCATTTATGTAAAGATAGAATCAGATCTTTAATACTCACCTTCAAGCTGGAGCATAGATGTTGTATGAATCAAGCCTGTTACATAATTTGTGATATGATTTTGACTAACATCAAGTTGTCAGCATGAGAGTCTCGAGTTTTGTGATAGTCATCGAGTTTTGTGATAGTCAATCTCAGAATTTAGTTTGCTCATGGAAGGTTGGATTTGATGCAATGAGTTGCTTGATTGTCCATATCTAGTCTCTTTACTATCTCCAAATTTTAAGTTGTAAGTCATGTAATCACACATGCAACTACTGCCATAGCAAAATATTGAGCTTTGGCATTGGATCTAGCAACTATGTTTTGCTTCCTACTTGTTGAGATTCCTCCAATAAGAGCATAATACCTAGAAGTGGATTTCTTATTTAATGGTGATGCCTATCAACATTGAAGTAATAAACAGTTTTGGCATTGCTTGTCTTCATATAGTAATTTCCAATTTGGTGGGTTCTTAATGTATTAAAGAATGTGTACTACAACATCCCAATGATTATGAAGGAAGCATTCAAGAATTGATTTACCACACTAATTGCAAATGTGATATTTGATCTTGTCACAGTTAGATGATTAAGTCTACCCATAAGACAATGGTATCTTCCTAGGTCTTTCAATGGCTCTTGCAAACCCGATAGAAGCTTCACTTTGGGATCCACAAGGGGTATCACTAGGGCTACAATCAAGCATACTAGGCTTACTCAATTTTTCGTAGGGAATAATGCTAGATGAGGATTAGGCAACTTATATTCTCAAAATATATTTGAGTGCACTTGGCTCCTATGTTTGACTGTGACTTTGGAGATGAGATTTTAGTAGGTGGATATTGTCAAAGTCATCTTCAGTAATGGCAATGTCATTAGCATAAATGACTAGGTAAATGCATAGTCCACTAGGAGGTAGGAGGAGGGATAACACTAAGCGATTAGCCTTGGAAGTGAGTCATGCCAGCCCTAGTAGAACTAAAACAACCAAACTAGGCACAAAGTGACCACTTCAACCATATAGATAACATGACTAAGACGATTAGACAAGGTAACAATCACTTGAAATGGTAAACCTGGTAGCCAATCCATATAAGCATCAACTCACCATGCAAGAAGGATTAGTTGAAAGCAAAAGGTTGAATGTATTTCTGAATGTATTTATAAATGTGATTACAGTATAAATTTATAGACTATTTACAACCTAATTAAGAAAAGAAATAATAGGTAATTAAAGCAAGAAATAATAGGTAGTTAAAGCTATACAAATAAATTCAAATCTCCAAATGATATCAAATCTGTCCAAATAAATAGAAAAAACAGAATCTGCAGTAATTATGGAATAATTATCTCCTAATTATGCAACAAGATTGTTATCTCTCTTAGAATAAGTAGTCTTAAATAGAATTTATTGTAAAGGTGTTGTGTGCTATGTGTTGTACCTAGTTCCTAGATGTATCTTGTCATATTCTCTTACCTAGTTCCAACACCCCCCCCTCACGTCTAGACTACCAACTCGTGCATGAGACTAAATATTATGGGTGGCCTGATAAGCCCAACAAACACTCGCTATGATAGACTCTAAATGGCTTTGAGACCATATTAAGAAGTGAACTTTAAGCCTAACTCAACCTCATAAACCGGTTTATAAGGTGAGATTTGCACCCACTTATATACTATGAAATGTCCTTATCTCTAGTCGATGTGTAATCTCCAACAACTACCATAGGTTGACTCCTTCCTATTTTTCCTATATTTCTTCCATCTATTCTATTACTATTCCTAACAATGTGATAGAAGCACTTGATCATCCTGGGTGGCAACAAGCTATGATTACTAAAATGGGCTCTCGAACATAACAAAACATGGGAGTTAGTTCCTCCTCTCTCATGGAAGAAGACAATAGACTGTCGTTGAGTCTGTGCCATTAGGGTTGGACCTAATGGTGAAATGGATAGCCTTAAAGCTCGTTTGGTGGCTAAAGGATATATTCAGATCTGAGTTTGACTTTAGTGATACTTTTTGTATGGTGGCCAAAATGACTACTGTCAGACTCTTCCTTGCCATGACAACCATACGTCATTAGCCCATTATCAATTAGATATTAAAAATGTTTTTCTACATGGTAGTTTGGAAGAGGAGGTCTACATGGAGCAACGTCTTGGGTTTTTGCTCAAAGGGAGTTTAGTTTGGTTTTTAAGTTGTGTCGTTTCTCTATGGCCTCAAGCAATCTCCACATGCTTGGTTTGGAAAGTTTAGGTACAATGTTTAATTCTTTGGGCTAAAATGCACTAAGACGGACCACTCTGTTTTCTATTCACGCCTCCCCTGGAGAATGTGTGTACTTAATAGTGTATGTTAAAAATATAGTTGTAAGAAATGATGTTGCTAAAATCTCTCGAGTTAAAGGAACACCTATGCAATCATTTTCGGATCAAGAATATTGGAAATCTCAAGTAGCCCAATCAAAGGAAGGAGTATCTCTCAAAAGAAATGTGCTCTTGACATCCCAAACCAATGCATCACATAGATCCAAATAAAAATTAATGGCAGAATAGGGAGAAGTTTTCTCTAATCTAGGAAGATGTAGAAGACTGGTTGGAAAACTTATTTATCTTGCTATGATCTGTCTTTTGTAGTTGGTGTTGTGAGTCAATTCATGCAGAATCCTTGTATTGATCATTGGAATGTTGTCATCCATATTCTGAGATATCTCAAAAAGGCTCCAGAACAAGGGCCCCTCTATGAAGATAAAGGGAATACCCAAAGCTTTGGATATTGTGATGCTGATTGGGATGGTTGTGTTATGGATGACACACTCTACTACACGATATCGTGTTTTGCTTGGAAGACATTATCTCTTTGAAAAGCAAGAAACAAAATGTTACTGTCCGATCATGTGCTGAAGCTGAGTATAGAGTGATTGCATCCCTCACCTGTGAGCTTATATGGGTCGAACAATTCCTCCAAGTTGGATTTTTGTGAGATTAGGCCGATGAAGATGTACTATGATAACCAAGCTGCTCTCTTCATTGCTTACAATCCAATGTTCCATGAGAGGACTAAACACATTAAAATTGACAGTCATTTTATTTAAGAAAAGTTGTTGTTCAAGGAAGTCCTCATTGAGTTTGTCGGATCAAATGATCAACTTGTAGATGTATTAACAAAATCATTGAGAGGGCAACCTTGGATTGAATTTATTTGTTCCAAGCTTGGCACATATAATTTGTATGCTCTAACTTGAGGAGGAGTGTTAGAATAATTAGTCTTAAATAGAATTATTGTAAAGGTGTTGTGTGTTTTGCGTTCTACCTAGTTCCTAGATATTTCTTTTCATAGTCTCTTCTCTTCCCTCTCATACAGTGTCTGATGTATCCAAAGTAATTATAAATATGAGATCCTAAGAGAGGGAAATTCACTCTCATTCTTTCTAATTCCTTTGTACTTTTCTCAAGTATCTCCAAATGTTGATAATAACTACAAATGACAGCCATAGAAAGAAAAGGATGAACATAGGTGATTTTGGCCATGGGTAAATGGTGTCCCCATAGTTGATACCAAAATTCTAAATGTATTCTTTAGCCACCAAGAGTACCTTAAAGTAATTAACATTGCCATCTAAGCCAATCTTCATTATATATATAGTGAGATCATAGTGGTCTTGCAAAAAGGTAAAGGGACAAGTTTCCAAGTGTTGCTGGCATGTAGAGGAACCATTTCCTTTAACACTGCATGTTGCCAATTGGGATTAACCATGACTTCATTTATAGGAATGGACACCAAATCCAAGGAAGAGATGAGGGAGAAATAAGAGGGAGATAGTTAGTCATAATTAAGGGAAATAAATATTGAGGGTTAGGGCTGAGAAGGTCAAATACTTTTTTGAAAGGCAATTGGATTGTCATGTATAAGTGACATTGGCAAAGGGATAGTTAGAACAGGAGATGACACTATAAGAGTAGTACATGTGACTGTTGGTGCATGTTTTGGACGTAAAATATGTGGAGCAAAGGTAACTATTGGAGCTAAAACAATAGGAAAAACAAGTGAAACATAGTGAGGACCATCTTCAACGGTAGAACAACAGAAGAATGGAGATTTTTGGGCATACTGGGTTTTTTTTAGATTTTTAAACTTGATAACATGTGTTGTTTTAGTTATTTAATTATCTTATCAGTTTGACAATTAATATTTTGTTGGTGTATGAACTTGTTTATTTCAATATTATGGAATTGGTATCATGAAATTTTTTTAATTAAATTTTTTGTATTTATGAGTCTATGAATCGGGTTTTCATACCTCCCACGAATCTAAGTAGACTCTCGAGTCTGATAACCTTGGTAGGAACCAAAAGGCATAATTTTTCTTGGCTAGGGGTAACTGAGGAGTTGATGATCAAGATATGGGGAGGCTTGGGTGATACATGCAATCGACAATCATAGTTGGTACAATCCTCCAAACTTGGGACATGAGACAAAATTTAGGGAAAGGTTGAGAAGGGGATATATTTTTTTATGCCATGAATTGGGATTTGAGAACCAGATCCTTGCCCCCTCTCCTGGATTGCATGATGTCCTGCTTGTTATACAAACCTTCCTCTTTACAAACTACTGACTTTGTCTTTCTTTGTTGAAATTCCCTTTCTATGCTGTCTTTCTTAAATCTACAGAATGGGCTTTCCTTACCTTAATTGGATTGGTTTCATACGAGTACAACTGAATTTATTTAATACTTCTGTACTGGTGCAGTTTGAGTACTGATCGATTTTTTTTCTCTACATGTGAAAATTGATCTTTTCTGATTTTGTATTTCATGGTCTCTAAAAGTTTGCATCATGGATATTCTGTATTTCATTATAGGATGTTTCAAACTCTTTCTCATGCTGAACTTCTGTATGTACTATCAGGAACTTGTCCATTATTTGAAGCACGCTTGCCCTGCTCATCTTTATGCAACTTCAATTTCACCGCCAGCTGCACAACAAATAATATCTTCGATTAGAGTTATTCTTGGAGAGGATGGTTCGAATAGAGGTTATGGCTTGCACTTGTTATTTTTTGCTTTGCATTTGTATTGTTCAATGGTTTTTTACAAGCATCAATCCAAATAATATTCATCTGCCTTGTTTACCATGCATTGAAAGTAAGCTGTTTCCATACAGGTGCCCAGAAACTAGCACAAATTCGAGAGAATAGCAACTTTTTCAGGTCAGAACTGCAGAAGATGGGATTTGAGGTTCTTGGGGATAATGATTCTCCAGTAATGCCAATCATGCTTTACAACCCAGCCAAAATCCCCGCATTCTCAAGGGAGTGCCTCAAGCAGAATGTGAGAACATAAATATCTAACTATTTACGCTCCTTGTTTTATATATCATGGATTTGTTAATTAATGTTAGCAATTCTTGAAATCAGGTTGCTGTTGTGACAGTGGCATTTCCTGCAACCCCACTGCTACTCGCAAGAGCACGTATATGCATATCTGCTTCCCATTCAAGGGAAGACCTTATCAAAGCCTTGCAGGTGTGCATTTGAATTTTCATTCAATTGTTATCATTTTGAAAAATACACGAATGATTAGAATGAAACTTAGTGCAAGCTGCCTTGTGACCTGGAGGGTTAAGGGTTAAACCCTAAAATAGCTGCTGCTTGTGGGGAGCAAGACTGCATACGTCTATCATTCCTAAACCCCACAATGCACTGGGTCATCTTTTATTTAACATTTCAATAAGTAATAAGGTTTTATGCAACATTATTCTCTTCCATTCTAAGAAAATGTATTTTCTATTCAAAGTAAATTCCCTTTTTCATCTCCTCTGCTTGTGTCAGATGTCAAGGGTTTGTTTATATGCATGTACTGTTATTTTGTTTGTTTAGATATGCTTAGGAATTTGTTTAAAATTGCTACTTCCTTGATATGTTGTGTGGTAAATTGCTGTGATTGTTCTTTCATAGGTCATTAGCAGAGTGGGTGATCTGGTTGGCATAAAATATTTCCCAGCTGAACCAGCAAAGCAACAAGATACAAGTAAAAAGTTTGATTGATAGAGAACTTTGTAAAAGCGGGGAGGGGAACAAAGACTACTGAAGATAGAGCTGTAGTGATAAGAAGGCATTTTTTTTAAACGATAGATTGATTTCAATGCTCTGTATGAATTCGTTGCTTTTTGTTGTCGTCTTCGAAAGTGTGGACTTTGCCAGGAGGAGCGGGTTCATATAAATGTTCTCAGATTCAAGTGAAACGTATTCTAAAGGGAAGTCTGTTCTTATTTTACCGACCCATTAGATATTAATATGTATAGTTGCAGTTTGTTTATTCATTTTAAACTTATTTTTTATTGGAATTAATCAAGTCAAATTCAAGATGATCTGTCGAGTTGTAATTTTGAAATTGTAGGCAGGTTTAGCAATGTTTTACTTCTCAATCCTTACAATATAAAGCTATGGACCCAAATTTCAGTTGTATGGATTAGTTTATTTCGTGTTCATAAAAGTCTCACAAATTCTCTAGTTATTAACTTCAAAAACGTTTCTTATATGTATTCCTTAGCCTAATCACGCTTTCCGTATTTTATTACTCGCCTCCATTTCAATTTGTTATATTTCTTAATTTAAAACAATAAATGAAGCCCAATATTTTAATCAAATAAGTTTGTTTTTGGAAAACTGAAATGTATGAAATAAATAGCATTTAAAATTCGGTCTATTAAACATTTCACTAAATACATCACACTATATAATTAAAATACATGACTAATGACTCAATGAATAATATTCCTTTTTTTTGTTTTAGTTCTATGATGTCTTTTTTCTCTCTCCCTTCTCTCTTCTTTATAAGGTATCACAAGTTCACATCTTCTTCGGTCTTCTTCTGTCTGTGCCTAAACCAATTCTTCTTCAAACCCTTCCATATTTTCTGTACTCTGACTCTAAAACTAAATGATGAAAACTTCCTTGATTGAGTCAACAAATTCTTGCCCAGGTTGAAGGTCTTGATTTTCTTTGGTTCTTGGAATCCTTTGCTACCCTTTATAGAAGTTTTTCACTAATACGTCCACTGTGGATCCCTCCTTTGTCTTGCACAAGCAACAAGACAATCCTTTTGTTGCTTGGTTTTTGACTTTCATGTCTATGTTCACTTAGATGGTTAGCCTGTGTTCCGCTCATATCATATGGAAGAAGTTGAATTTTTACTACGCCTCACATATTCGTGCAAAGATTCGTAAACTCAAGCTTAAACTCAAATATAAAAACGTGATTGTTCAATCTTGACATACCTTCTTAACATCAAAAGAGTGGTTTACTCTCTTGTTGCTATTGGTTTTGTGATCTCTTCCGAGGATCATATCAACACCATTTTAGACGATTTAATGGAGGAGTACGACAACTTCATCACTTCCATCACCTTTTGTCTTAATTCGTATACCGTAGAATACATTGAGACTCTACTTTTGGCTCAAGAAGATCTTTTCGAAAAACACAAGTTTCTTAATCCTTCTCTTGCACAAGTTAATCTTACCTCTAACAACTAGGGTCATACATCTTCTTCAAAACATTTATTTTGTGGAAACTCTTTTCGTGGTGGCTGTGGTTCTTCAATAACATATTCCAACAACAAAAGACAAAAATTTCTCTTGCAACTCTAACAACAGTTCTTGGTTCGACTTTGTTTCCTCTCTGTTTCAACAATCACGTGTTCAGTGTCAATTATGCTTCAAATTTGGACACACTGCGTTACACTGTTGGACAAGGTTTAACCCAGGTCTTTCATATTTCTGCTAATGCTTCATTTTTTCAGTCCACTACCAATGAATCTGAACCATCCAATTTGGGCACACCTTCCACGATCCCCTGTGGTATCCTAATACTGGAGCTACACATCACATACGCATGACTTTGTTGTTTTCTCCAAGAAAAAAAACTACACTAGTATGATATTGTCCAACTTGGTAATGACTCAGGTATACCTATTCATAACGTTGGTTTTGCCTCTCTTAATAATCTTTTACATGTTCCATCGATTAACAAGAATCTTTTGAGTGTTTCTCAGTTTTCTTGTGACAATGGAGTTTATTTTTAATTCTTCCCTAATCACTGCTTTGTCAAAAATCAAGTTACAAAGGAGATCATACTTCAAGGAAGAATACATGATGTTCTTTATGTTTTTCCTACTTTAGAACGTCCTTTATATCCAACTGTTAACACTACTTTATACAATAGTGTTGTGAATGCTTATGAACTTTGGCATAGACACCTTGGTCATGCTTTGTCTAAAATTGTTCATCATGTTATGCGTCTAAATGATATTTCTTATAATACAAATGTTTCTTCTTATGATTATTGTGTTAGATTAAGGCTCATTAGCTTCCTTTTACACACTTGCACACTGTTTACACTGGTCCGCTACAATTGGTGTTGGTTGATATTTGGGGTCCTTCTCATATTGTGTTCATAAATGGTTATTTGTATTATACTGCTTTTCTTTATGCTTTTTTCCAGTGGTATACATGGTTATATCTCATCTCACACAAATTGTAAGTGACTTTTGTGTTTTTATAATTCAAAAAGCTTGTAGAAAAACAAATTGGATGTTATACAAAATGTTTGCAAAGTGATAATGCAAAAGAGTTTTTATCTTTAACCAAAGTTTTACATTAGTATGGCATTTTTCACAGCTCACTTTCTCACAAACTCACGAGTGGAATGACTCCATTGAACGAAAACATAGGCACATTGTTGACACTGACTTGGCTATTCTTGATGCCTCCTTTCTTCCTTTAAATTTTTTGGGTGAAGCTTTTTCTTTTGATGTTCATATTATTAACATCCTGCCTACTCCAATTTTAAACCATATCAATTTGTATGAAAAGTTGTTTTCTCTTACACTTGATTATAACTTTCTAAAAGTTTTTGGTTGTGGTTGTTATCCTTTGCTACGCTCATATAATTAACGTAAGTTTGATTTTCGTTCTTCATTATATTTGTTTCTTAGTTGTGATACCATAGATGTTATATTTATTTAACTTCTTTTGATAAGACTATAATCTCTCACCATCTTATTTTTAATGAGTTTCTTTTTCCTTACTCTTTGCCTAACAATTCTTTTAAGTATCATGATAATACAACTATTGATTCTGGTTTTTCATCTTCACCTTTTTTTCGTTGTCTTGCGATTCACCTTCTACAATTCCCTCATCTAAATCCAATCCTCTGTTGTCATCTTCATCACCCACTTCTTCTTCATCTCCTACTTCAACTACTTTAGAAACTCAAGACCTTAATGTTCATCACATGATAGCCCGTGCTAAGGATGGTATTCATAAACCAAAATTTTACCATACTAGGATTATTAATGATTCTTTTGAACCTTCCACTTACATACAAGCTATGGCTCATCCTTTTGGGCTTCATGAAATGCAAGTTGAGTATGACACACTTATGCATAACAATACTTGGGCTTTAACCTCTCTACCTTCTAGAGAAAATATCGTTGGGTGCATGTGGGTCTTCAAGTGGAAATATAATGTCGATAGCTCTCTCCAAATATACAAGGCACGTTTAGTTGCTAAATGATTTCATCAACAAGAAAACAAATATTTTACAAACTTTCAGCCCTGTTATCAAACCAATTACCATTTGCATTGTGTTCATCATTGCTCTGTCCATACACTAAATCAATATCAACAACGCTTTTCTTCATAGTGATATTGATGGCATTTTCATGTGTTCTTCTTGAATCAAAGTAGAAAAATAAGGTGCGGAAGCAATGGGTGAAATGATCAAGACCCTCCTAGGAGTTGTGTTGGCCTTGTAGGTGCATGATGAGTGTGGTGTTTGAGTGGTTCGGCCAGCTCAAGGGAGAAGGTGAAAGGATTGAAGTTTAGAGCCTAGATTTCTA
>Ga0123342_1003476_pt1 | contig 25236 bp, 10 predicted proteins | sample Turbeawhitnodule_FD_89960 | JGI IMG/M metagenome (GOLD analysis project Ga0123342, IMG submission 89960) | Root nodule microbial communities of legume samples collected from Mexico - Turtle bean Mexico white nodule | ecosystem: Host-associated > Plants > Roots > Nodule | place: Mexico: Nepantla... | reverse complement strand
ATTAAACTCTCCTCCTTCATTGTTATATATCCCAATTTGTAATATCTTCTCCCATAATAATAAAAGTGAGCTGTTTTTGCTGTGCTCGGAGATTAGGCTAAATTGGCCGAACTCCGTTAACAAATTTCTGGTGTGTTTTTTCCTCTTTATCTCTTTTATTATTCAGCTCTGTTTATTCAATATTATTTGTCGGGTAACTCTGTTAGGGTTCTGTTTTAGTGGAAAAATTACCCGTTTTTCCCAACAATTATCACAATCGAAAATAGCTCCCCAAGACTTCATCACATACTCTCTTGTCTCTCTTGGATGAACAATCATTTTACATTTTGCTTTGACATTTTTATTAATGTGGAAACGACATAACAAATTAGCAGCTTCGGGAAACACAACATCTATTGGATTTATTAGAGCAATATCTTTAACACCGTCCATGACCTTTGACTATGAATCAACTCTAAAAAACAAACCTCAAGGGCCCATACAAAGTTATGATATAGTTTTGATGCAAGTAACATAAATGCAACACTGAAGATCAACCCTGTTGAGGTAACACCAACAACTTCAAGCAAGGGCATCATGTACCTATTAGTTTTGCACGTATTGTCTATCATCAACACAATGTTAAAGTCATTTAGCTTCACTAAAGCAGAGTGTGTCCAAGATAAATCTTGCACGACATTCATCCCTTCCTCAAACCTAGACCAATGGACATACATATCTCGCTCAAGTAACATCATCAACTATTGCATTTCAATTTTGTCACCTCGTTCTGATTTTCTATACACATATCGTGCATTGTAAACTTACTTTAAGGTGGTCACATTTTTCTTGTTATGCTCTTTCATTGTCAACAAAATATTTTTAGGCTTCACTACATTCTCTATCATATCCATAAGCATTAACTTCTCAGCGGATGTGAACCTACCAGCATATGGATGACCAACCAACGTATTTGCCAAGTCATGATTATGAGACTTACAAAGTAATTTCAACATTCATCCTTCACCACCTTTTATTGGATGCCCTCATAATCTAAATGGGCACTCACATTTCCTACTTAGTAACCTGTAATTCCTTCTTACATTGCTTGTATTTACCTCTTCTCTCACAACCTAATAATATAAATGTCTTCCTTCCTCGTTGGCCATTTGAAGTATCCAACCTCAATATAACAATAAAAAAGCCAAAATGAAACATAACTTTTCTAACCCATGTCAACCGAGTAGGAAGTATCTACAAAAGTTATCACAAGTTCATATTTAATTTACCAAATAAAAAAAATCTAAACATACTTTACAAGCTTCAACTTTACCTCATTTGTAGTAAACACATTTGTACATTCATATGACTTTCATATATTGTTTAATGTTTTGTTGGATATTGACTTCTCAATATCATCATCATTTAGACCCTCCCACACATCAACCTCATCATATAATCCTTGTTTGAATTCTTAAGTATTGTCCATAGTTCTACAAATTAACATCTTACAATCAAATTCCAACAAATTTTTAAAAGCCACAAGAAACATATTGAAAGTTAAAAAATCTATTCTGGATCCACCAATCCATATGCCAAAAAATACATTCTGGATCCACCAATCCATAAGTCAAAAAATATATTATGAAATGACCATTTAGTAATGATTTTTTATTCAAATTTGTGAATTCGTTATACATAAATGCATATGGAACACTCCCTCATCTAGAATACAAAAACTTTACTTATGTAATACCTAATTTGTATTCCGTTTTTTCACTTGCGGATTGGTCCATAATACAGTCACAAAACCCGATTTCCAAGAACCTCTAAATCCCATAACAACCCAATCCCAAAAACAAAACTTAGTTCTTACCTCCAAAAGGAAACTAACACTTGAAAACAACAATCCCACCTCCACTCTTGCTTCTGTTGAACCAAGTGTGTTCCAGCTTTGAAGAATCTAAACCCTTTGAAGGATGATGAAAGGCTAGTTGTGCTTGTTGTTGTTGTGCTGTCTTTTAGATAGGATCTCAGGTAGATTTTATATGTAATCCACTCTTGATTGAATCCAAAGCATAAGCACTCTCAATCTTTTTAAAAGAAAAGTGTTTTTCAAACTAAGTGAAAAACAACATGTTGTTTTGTCGAAACAACCGATTGCTTTATACTTAGGTGTTTTTAGAAATGGTTGAAAATTGTTTTTATGGTTGACTTGCTATCAAAACCAAAACAACTGATTGATTCATGGAAACAACCGATTGTTTGTTTTGGTACCATAACAGAAAACTGTTTTGTGCTTTGACTGAGCATTAAATGATTTTCTAATTGTTTATGCTCCAGTTTTTAATGCTTTGACCAATCTTTAAATGCAATGAATAGTTTGTTAAGATTTGATAACAAACAACAACTTTGATTATATACAGAAAAACAGATTTGAGTTTTTCACTGATTTTGCTTAAGAGAAAAAGTTGAGATTGCTTAGAGATTGAGTTTGATCAAAGAGTGTGAGATTTCTTAGAGATTTCTCTTGTATTGATTTCAGATTCGTTCTGTAACAAGTGTAATTCTTTGTATCTTTTTAAAAGAACCTTGCGTGGTTGCTGAGAAGTGTTGTGTGTTCTTGAGCGGATCAAGATCAACATTCTTAGTGTTGTTGTACTGACCAAGAGAAGAGTGTGTCTTGAGGGGATTAAGGTCACTTCTTTGGTTGTGTTGTAAGTGATCTAGGGTTGATTGCTTAGTGGAATTCCTCAGTGGTTTCTGAGAAGACTGGATGTAGCTTTGGGTTTAGAGTGAACCAGTATAAACCTCTGTGTGCATTCTCTCTATCCTTAATCTTTTTAAATTCAGTTTTGATATTTGCAAACTAGTATAAACAACCGATTGTTTCTGCGAAACAACTGATTATTTTTCTGGTGCTGTTGTTTTTTCTTTGTGTTTTGGCAAACTAATTTCCTTATCAATTGTTTCTCAAAGTAATTTCATTTTTGACTTAAAAGTTTGTGAAAACCCTCTTTAAACTATTCACCCCCCTCTAGTTTAAAGCCATACATTCTTACAGCTTCGCACAGCTTAAATCACCCTCTACCAGCACCAACAATCAACCCCCCAAAACAATGGTAGTCATGGAAGCCATGAATGGTGACTTTTGAAATTAAAAAAAAAAAACAAGGTTAATTTTGGTATTTTAAAAAATGTAGGGGTGCAGGAAGAAACACCCTTGTTGATATCTTCTCCTAAGAAAATTTGGTTTTGAGCCATGTAACTCGGTCCGGTAAAGTTGGGAATTAGACCTATTAATATTGGTTAAGCAATGCGTGCAATTTCTTCCTACACTTCCATAATTTCTTCTTGTACCTCTATAATTGATTTATTTCCAAAAAATATCCTTCTCCAAACATTATTAGGTTAAGGGATGTTGTTGGAGTTGAATAAGGTTAGTGGTGTTGGATAGGTGTAGTGGGGGCTTGTGGTATTTACTATTTTCGTTGAGAGTTGCAATGGTGGATTGTGGTTGTTCGTAGTGGTTAGTGGTTGTTTTTGGTGCCTTGTGGTGGTTGGTGGTGTTTTTTTTTTTTTGGAGTGGATGTGGTGGTGAAGTAGCTTATTTTATTTAAGGTAATATGGTGAATTATTATTTTTTTAATTCCAAATTCTATAATTCATAAACGTTTCGAATTTTACAATTTAGAATATAAGTTTGTATTTCAAATAGTAGAATTTAGAATACAAAATTATATTATGAGTTCTACAATTCAAAAGCTTTTTCTTTTACAACACAATGTCTTCTGGATTGTAGAATTCATAATACAATTTTGTATTCCGAATTCTACAATTTAAAATCCAATTTGTGACTCCATAAAATACCTTTTGAATTATAGAATTCGAAATATGATAATTTATTTGTCTTGTCTTATTTTGGCTCGTTTTATCAAAGCGGGTGGATAAACTAAATATGATAATTTGTTTTGCCAAATTAGTGGTAGCACACTATCTCTTTTGTTTTTCTTTTTAAGATTCGAATAAATTAAAAAATTAAAAAAAAAATCTAAAACATCATTTATTAGTTTTTTAATCCCTAATTTGAGCAGTAAAAACAAATTTTTTATTGCAAATCTAATCATTATAAAAGAAAAAATAACCACTATAATTTGCTATTTATTATAAGTAAATAAAGAAACATGAAAAAATATAAAGTTAACCCTCAAATAAAATATAAATTTCTACTTATAAGTATTAATAGCACTAAAATAATAAATAAAAATATTTAACTATATTCAACGCACAAAAACAATATTACACAACAATAAAAATTTAAAAAATAATATAAATTGTGAGATGATCCGAATTTTGATTCGTCCAAACTACGAATTATATGAAACTAACTTTTATGAATAATTCTCACACTTTTCTTTTAGGACAGACTTTTGTCCCTTTTGTAAATACATGTTTTACAAATCATACAAATATGAATATTCAATATGTGTATCCGATACGAACACGTCATTTAAAAAGAGTGTCGGAATTTCATAGCTTTGTTCCTCTCTAAACTATTTTTACTATAATATTTTATTTGAAAAAACTAAACATTCTGTTTACTTTTTAATAAACTTTTTCATGGTTCTCGAGACACAACTATAATTCACTTGTAATAAATGACTAGGTCAACGTTAAACATATAGAAAACAAAATCTAGAATTATCCGAACTCACACAAAGAATTTGTGTGTACAAGGACAGCGCCACCTAGGATACCAATATTCAACTCTGAATTCAGAGTCACAAAACGGCACCGTACACGCGGCCCAAAATAAATACGGTTCCATCATATAACAAAAAATATAAAAATAAATGAATATGGTTCCATTATTTTATTATATGATTGTAAATAAATATAAATCATAACATTCAACATTCACCAAATTAACGCAGCCAAAAAGTTGTAATTTTTTAAACATTGCAAATAATCACGTTTGCAAATTGCAATGCCAAGTCATTCCCTATTGGATTAGTTAATTCATGAGAATGCTTAACTTTAAATAAGTATTTTTTTAAAATAATTACTTATACACACAATAGATAGAATTTAGCTATTTAAACAAAATACTAATTTTAAAATAAACAACCTTTGAAATTTAAATGTACACAAAATCATTATTATTATTTTCATTAATATAAAGTTATCACATGTGCTAAAAAAAGACTATGTACAAGCAAAGACATTCACATGACTTTAGTTGACATCTTAAAAGAGTAACACATGTATAATTAGTAAAAATAAATACCTACCTTAGACTTAATATATTTATAGTCCCTTAATAAATTTGTACTTAAAATTAATAAATCTAGATTAAGTTCTCCATTTTTTTCCATATTATTAGTTTTAAATATAATATCAAATACTAATTATAATTACACTAACAACAACTTACTTCTTATAGCGTTACACTTTTATTGTGATTGCCTTTCTCATTAAGATTGAAATAAATAAAAAATTATTTCTCCCACCAAAAAATCATTAAATAAAAATAAATTTTAGAGAAAAAAATAATTAATTACTATAATAATTAAATTAAATAATATTTATAAATATTTAAAATAGTTTCTACTATTAATATAAAAATTATAAACTATTTTTTATCAATTACTACTAAAGTTTTAGCTATCAATTACTTAAATTCTAAAATTAGGTAGTTTAAATCTTGATAGTTAATTATTATAACTTATTAGTTAAATATAAATTTAAAAACTAATTTATAATTTTTTTATTAATAAAAGAAACTATTTAAATATCTATAATTTTTTAATTTATAAAATAGTATCTAATTTAGTTAATATAATAACTTATTATTTTGTAATTCTAAAATTAATTTTTGTTTAATAATTTTATAGTAGTATTTCATAAACATTAATATATATATATATTCATAATTTAATTAAAAATATACACAAACATGAATACATAATGCATATGTCAATCATGATAAATTCTAAAGATATTTTTAGGGTAAAAACAAAAAAAAATGGTAGTGTACCATTATCCATTATTTGCAAGTTGGGTGAAAAGAATGTGGCCAACTAAATTTTAATTATTGGTATTATAACGTGGTGGGTTATGTTGACAATTGATGCTTCACGTGGCCATTTGGTGTGCCATGACAGAACCTGACGTAAGCTTTTGACATAGCTCAAGCTGAAATTTGTGGTCAGAGACGCCATTTTTGTCTCCCTTTTTTTCACATAAGTCTTATAAATATAAAGTAGGGTTCCAATTTTTCAACCCAACACTGCCATTTCTCACCAAATACCAACGTTCTTATCAGTCTGTGAGGTCGATTCCTCAAGTTTCGAACCACTACAAAACATTTTTTCAAAGATTGTTATGTTGGGATAATCAGTTATTCATATGATGGGATGGTTGTCACAAAGTTTTGCTTTTGCACTTGTTGCTGTGTTCTTCTGTCACTTCAGCTGCTTTCTTAGCTCTGCACAAGCTCAATCTGCAAACGCCACCACTAACCCTTCTGAAGGTAAGTGTTTTTCTTTTTCCCTTTCTGGAACTAGTTTCTTTCTTCTGCATAACTTCATGCAAACAATCAATGGGTTTCTTGTTGGGAAATTCTATAGAGAAATTTTAAGAGAAAGGAAAACTTTTTACTTTGATTCAACCATGTTCATGATCCATAAGATGATGTCAAAGGTTAATTAATCTCTTGGTTGTGGGTATTTAATTGAATCTTTACTTCTAACTATGTTTCTTATTACTCCATAGATCACTTGAGCTAACACTTGATTGATAAATTTAGTGTAAACATAACCATGCCATTGATATACATTTCTCTTCATATTTTCTTATTTTTCTGTAAATTCACTAAAAAAATGGAAAAGACATAGTTTTTCCCTCTGTGGAAAACCTTTGATGAAACAGTAAAACTCATTTCACTAATCTCTGAATCTGAATATGTTAGAAACTAGTCTTAAACAAAGTTAAGTCCTTATCAAGAAAACCTTTAAAAAAGGGTGAAAAGAGCATTTAGTGAATAATTTGTTTAGTTAAATTTTTGTTTGTTTTGTTTAATGAATAATCTGACAGAGAAAAAGGAAATTATTGGTACAGTACTACAGACCAGAATGTCTGGCATATTCTGCAACACTCTGATATGGTATTTAATATTTATATGCTTTTTATTATATTAACTTTTTAATTTGTAGTTGTACCTACCAAAAACCAGATATTATTCTCAATAGAATATATGTTTGGCTTTTTGACTCTTCATTTTATAGTTCATACATTCTTAGAATTTGAGTAAGAATATTGTTGGAGATTTTTTTATAAAAATGATATTTTTCAAGAGTCATGTAACAATCCCTCCACTTACTACAATAAAATTATTATATAAAAAATAAAATTTAGAAAAAAATTAATTAATCACTAAATTAATTAAATTATAAACTATTTAAATATTAAAAAATTATTGTTATATAAAATTATTTCTGTTCTTAATAAACTAAATGAATAACTAAAACTTGAAAACTAATTAAATATTAATTTAAAAATTATTTATTAATTATAAAAACTATTCGTTAATTTTTAAAATAGTATTTAATCTAGTTAATATAGTAATTAATTAATTTTACTTTCTAAAATTAGTTTATAGTGATTTTGTAGTAGTATATTTTAATAGCTTTCTTTTTTTCATTTTTCATATTTTTTATTAAGCTCGTATTATTATTATTATTATTATTATTTAAATTTTGACTTAATATACTAAATTCTCATAATATATCTTATTAAAATTGTTTCTAAAACTTCATTCTTAATTTAAAGATACCATTTCATTTAATTATTTATACGTGATAAAAAAAAATTCTCATTTCACTAAAATATTAATAATAAATTGATTCTATGGTTATTTAATAATAATAATAATTTTTTTACATTTATATTTTAAAATGTCACCCTTTTTGAAAATGGTAAAAAAAATCTACGTCCAATTATCCTGCAACAAGTTAGTACATTAAGGTTTGTTCAAGTCTATGTTTGACCTGATGAACAAAAGCTATACCAAAAAAGTTTTGTTTTTTTGAGGTGGTTTCTTTCTAATTTTAAACTGAGTGCATTTCCCTGAAAAAGTGAAGTTCTGAATGCAGCAAGAACTATAAATTCAATCTTCAGCAAATGGGGTATATCAGCAGACACAAGTATATGGAATATAAGCGGTGAATTGTGCAGTGGAAGAGCCATTGATAGTACCTCCACCCCTGAATCTTACAACCCATTTATCAGATGTGATTGTTCCTCTGACGATGGAACTACTTGCCGCATCACAGCACTGTATCTCTCTCTTTCTCTCAACTTTACTTTTTCAATTTTTCAGATAAAATTTCTGTGTTGATGTGCTGTACATTGAATTTGGAAGCTTACTATTTCTCTAAGCAATATAATTTTACCTTTTTCGGGTTTTTATGCCTTGAATATCACAGGAGGGTCTATGCACTGAACGTGGTTGGTGAAATTCCTGAAGAGCTATGGACTCTCACCTCTCTCAACAATTTGTATGCTTTCTTCCTCATTAACTTCGTTAGAATAAGTTCTGCACATGCTTTATTATTATTACCAGAGGAAGCTCAGACACTCATTCATGTGGGTTCACATTTTGTTCCATAATAAATGGTTACTGCATTAATATTCAATAAAAAAAAGTTATGATGAGACTAAAATTGTAAAAAAAAGGTTTGTATAAAAAACAATGATCAAAATTGGTATATTGATATAGATTACTCTAAATTTCATTTTTGGGCACTATCAATGCATCTGCCAACCAATCAAAAATATTTTTTTTATGATTTTTAGGGTTTTTATTATAAAAAGTTAACAATCTATCATACATGTTAAAAGTTATGATTGAGTGAGAATGTAAAATTATTTTGATGCACTTTTAGCTTTTGATTTGTTGTTCTCAAGCAAGAATTACATGCTTTTTTGCTGTACTAAGTTCCATCATTTGGAAGCAGAAATCTTGCGCAAAATTACTTGACGGGTTCTATACCTGCAGCTATTGGAAATCTAACTCGTATGCAGTACTTGTAAGACAATTCGACCCAATTTCCGTTCATAATATTCTATGAATTTAATGTTGTGACACATAAGTTCTAACAGATAAGTTTGCTCTTTGTTAGGAGCCTTGGAATCAATAATTTATCAGGGGAGCTTCCAAAGGAATTGGGAAATCTTACAGAGTTATTATCACTGTATGTTGTTTGCTTTGAACTTTTCTTCCTATGGTTATGAAATTGCCAATGGGTTGATTTTTCAGGATCAATTAGTCACCAAAAATATTTGGTGTCGGTTATGAGTCTTAAATTTGATAGAAAATGAAGTGGTATTTAAGCGATGGGGTTATCCCACATAATGAAGTAGTATTTTTGGTTAAGTTGCCTCTTTGTGCCTAAGTCATAGTATTGTCTCTTGCAATACGAGTGCATGTTTGGTTTCGCTTTGGATCAATTCAAATGCAGATCCATAATACACATCTAAGTTGAAACTATTTTGAATAACTTTCACATCTGAAACAAGAATCCGAGGCTCTAAAGGGAAAACCAAACACACAATGAGTCTTGGGTGCTAGTTAAAAGTTTAATTAATGGTGTGAAAGTGAGATGGACCCAAATGTTCTGATGGAGGCCAATGCCTATTCCGGCCTTTAAATTATAATGACATATACACATAGACAAAAGATATTCTGGTCTTGTGATTGATCTTATGATATGAAAACTGGATTTTGTTTCCTGTAGTAATGAGTATGAAGTGTCTAATAGATAAGGGGTGATTATGAGACAATAAATGATAAATTTAATTAACCGAAAACATATATTGTACAAAAATTGAGTCATGAATTGATAGAAATCCACATGGAAAATTTTGGTTTGAAAATATTTTTTTCTTTAGACACACAATATTAGTTATGATGAGTACCTAAATGGATAAAAGGAAATTTAATGTTTTTCATAAGAATTTGCTCGCACAAAGCATAAACCAATATTGTTCTGTTGTGGATACATGATGGTGTGCATGACAAATTTCTCGTGATGGCACTAGTGAGATTTATTATTTGTTAAATTTGTAGGAGTTTTTCGTCAAACAAGTTCTCGGGATCTCTCCCTGAACTTGGGAAACTCACAAAGTTAACCCAACTGTAAGTATTTCTGCAGTCTTAGCTTCTATTTGTATTATTTTTTTTAATCAAGTTTGAGTCATATAGGGTTGCTATTTTACATATTTTTACACACATATCTATTGACTTTACTGCTTTATAGTTTCCTATGGTATACTAAAATATTATCACCTAGCAAAATGTTTTCTTCTATTAGAAGTTTAGTTGCAAAAGTGAAATTTCTGCATGTTATATATATGCAGCCAGTTTAAATTTTGGAATGGTTGGGCACATGCCCCCAATGCATCCATCCTTGCATTTTGCATCTCAAATATTTTTAGTCCAACATTAGTAAATTCTTTCTATTTTTAATGGTAGTGGTGAATCCTATCTCTACGTGGAAGTGATACCCCCCTATGTATGTTTCAATATCTTTGTGTAGAATATAGTCATGGAGATGGATGCATATACTACTCTTTCAAATATGGTTTGTGTCTGCAAACAGCAACAAACAATATCATTGGGAACTACCATACAGTATTTTGGTTACTAAATACATGTTACAAACAATTATTTATTATTGTCCTTTGTCATCAATTAGACTTGTCAATGTCATAAGCATACACTGTAGTGAATAATGAGTTGGTCGGTTCTCAATAATGCAAAGTATGGGGTCATTTTTCAAAATTACACTTTATTATGCAGTTGCATACCTTTGTTGTGAGCACAAAGAGAATATTAATTTCACAATATTTCCTTGCAGCTACTTTGATAGTTCAGGAATTAGTGGTCCAATTCCGTCCTCATTTGCAGACCTAAGGAGTTTGGAAACAGTGTAAGATATTCCCACTTAGATGTGCCTAAAGAAAGAAAACCTTGTACAAAAATAAAGGTTTTTCTTTTCATTTCAGATGGGCTTCAGACACGGAACTGAGAGGCAATATACCAGACTTCATAGGGAATTGGACTAGGCTCAAAGTCTTGTAAGACACCATTACCAGTCAACTCTGTTTTCCTCCTTAATTTGAATTACCTTGGTGGAATGGAACACTTTTTGATAAAATAAATTATATTGGGTGTGGAATTAAAAATTTCTTTTTATGGCTACTTTCGTTTTCTGTTCCAGAAGTGTGTACTAACAGTTCTTGTGAATTATTGTCTGTCATGATATTCTGTTACCAGGAAATTTTATTTTTTATGGTTACTTTCGTATTCTATTCCAAAAGTGTGTCCTCCTGACAGTTTTGGTGAATTATTGTATGTTTTGATAGGAGGTTTCAAGGCAATTCTTTTAATGGCTCAATACCCTCATCATTTTCCAACTTGACTTCTTTAACAGAATTGTGAGTACCACAACTTGTTTCTTGTATGGGTATTATTGATTGATGAAACCTAATAATTATGTATGATATAAATGTAGGAGAATAAGTGGTTTATCTGATGGGAACTCCTCACTGGAATTTGTACGGAATATGAAATCTTTGAATATCTTGTAAGCCCCAACTTTGCTTATCTTCGTAACTCACTCTGCTTTGCCGACTTAATTTTTTTACTTATTTGTTACAATTGTTGCAGAGAATTGAGGAATAACAATATTTCTGGTCCGATTCCATCCTCCATTGGAGAGTTGCACAATTTGACCCAGCTGTGAGTATTACCTGTTTGTGTCAAAATATATTCAAATGAAATTATGTAAAAGGTGTTGACTAGAAAGAACCAAATTAGTTAATTCTTTGTGGCTATTCCACATATATCCAATCTGATTACTGACTGGTGGTTATTCGAGGGATATCTTAAAATAAGTATTACTCAACATGTTCATTACTTACTTGTGTTCATTTAATTTTTTGTCTTAGTAATTTTCATTGTTGTATGGTAGAAAGATACGAGTTTCCTACTAATTTATCTTAGGGATAACATAATTGGACATTTTCTTTCCTTTATTTGAAAAGAGAAAACAAGTATCTTGTCCTATAGTTCTATCCTTTCCCAAATCAAGGAAATTATATACTTATGCTGGTTTTTACAGGGATTTAAGCTTCAATAACATCGAGGGACAAATTCCGGGATCAATTTTCAATTTGAGTTCGCTCTCTACCTTGTAATATTGCATTTCTAAGAAATTGCATATTCATTTGTTGATACGCTTTGTACATGGTTTAAAGGACGTTTTGGTTTTTTCATCAAATTGCAGGTTTCTTGGAAATAATAAGCTAAATGGCACCCTTCCAACGCAGAAAAGTTCATCATTTCAATTTATGTGAGTAAGATTGACTTATTTGAATTATGGAGGATGAAATTCATTACTTTAGGATTCAAAATACTAGGGCCAAATCCAAGGTGCCCCTAAACTATGGGTTGCATGTGCTTTGAACCTCATAACTATCGGTTGCATGTGCTTTGAACCTTATAACGATTCCTTAAACTCACCAAACTCCAGTTATTGACCAATAAGGTCTTTTTTTGCACATACAATCCAGGATAATTTGGTGAATTCAAGAAGTTTAGTTGGTGATTTTTTAATCATCTTGCATTGTCGGCATATGACTCATAGTTGGATGGGCTTCCCAGTGTTCTGCCCAAATTTTTTAGCTATACACTTAGTTGCTATTTTAAATTTTCTAAAATTGCACCACCTGAATATAAAAGAGATTAATTGGAACTTTGTCCTACAAGTTTAAAGATTAAAATGAACAGAAAAAAAAATGTATTATCATACTGAGAGGAAAGAGCGTACGCTTTTCCATGTTGTTACTTGTCAATTTTCTATTTGTATTTATTTTAAGTATGTGTCCACATGTCCTAGTTGTTTTAATACAACCTGGATGCTTTAAAATTGGTGTTATATGTGTTGTTGTTAGATAAGTATCTGTATTCCTAGGACATCATATGAAACTATAAGTATACATCGTGTAATTTTATTTATTTTTTAAATCGTTTGCTGATATGTGTGGGTAATCTGTATTGGCTAAATGGTAGTATCTATCAAGTCTATAACGACTAAATACTAATGCTGAAAAAAAAGAGCCAATAACATCTATGTTGAAGTTTATTTGACTTTCTTCACTTTTCTTGCTCGTGGAATTGTTCAACGTATAATTTTTTTAATGATGTTTGCAGTGGCTTTATTTGTTTATATGATGTTTTCTTGAGATGATTTACAATTTACATAATTTTTTGTTAGTGTTTTACTTTATCTTATCATACTTCATTCGTAATTTTTCCTATGGGTGTCATATCTGACACTTCTGTCCACACTTGTATGTATTTGTTTTACATTAATTTCTACAGGTTCAATAAATATTTAGTGTACTTGTAACACACATAGTTTGTCAACTCATATGAATGTTAGAGTTGGCCTATTTTGGCTACACCCTTTTCAATTGAAACCATCATTCCTCAAGTATTATCCTTGATTTGGTTTGACTTAACATGCTTGCAGAGACTTGTCATACAATGAGCTATCAGGTAGCCTCCCCTCTTGGGTAAACGATGCAAATTTACAAATGTAAGTAGTGTGATTCTTTTTCTCTCCCTTACATATCAATTTGTTCGCAAGCGCCCAATAAAATGGGTCTAAGTTAGAAAGATAGAGAAGGAGTAATTTTGGATTGGATGACATAATGGTCTACTAGGCTACTAAAGAGGAGAGGAGACTTAGTTAAGTAATTAAGAATTGTTTGAAAACAGACCAAGGAAGTTGACATATCATTCTTGTATTCATTTTGTTTATTGTATCACATATGAACATGGGTCCAAAGATAGAGGGATTTTTCAATAAACAATCATTCTCTTCCTACAATATGATCCACTTCTATTACAATTTCAACAATATTGTTAGACTTTGGGATTATACGTATCCAATATTGTGAGAAGTGGATCATATTGTAGTTTTATGAGATGTTACACATATCCAACATTCCAATCCTTTTATACGTCATATTTCCTATGATTTTGTTTGATATTATCTAGATCAATTTTGATTTTATTTATATTTGATAATTTAACATGCAACAAGTTTCTAGTGATTGAAGGAGCATGCAACAAGTTGTTAAGTTTAATAGTGATGTTTGAATTAGTAGGTGATAGAAATGAAGAGGAACCAACATAAAAATTACATAAACCTTTATTGTTCCCTATGAAGATTTGATTCAGACCATCAAAATGGCTAAGTTGATTGATATTTTGTGGCTCACCGGTCACATGGAAACCAACACCTAAATCTGGAATCTAAGAGGTGTTGCCATTGCTTTGAGAGCTCAAGTTTTTCAACGTTGCACTTGGTTGAGTTGTTTCCTAGAATTAATGTTTGTATTAATCCATGTAATTAAGGATTTGAAAGATGCAGCCGAGTATAGAATGAATTGTGGTGGCTAGATCAATAAATGAGAGAGACTCATCAGGTTGATAGAATGAATCAAAGCTAAAATGACTAACATTCGCAGTGTGGCCATACTTCAGACAGATCTGGTACTAAAAATTAGTGAATCTACCACCCCGGTGGCCTTTGCCAAAGCTACCACCAAGGCGACTAGAGTCAACATTATAACCACCATAATTACCACCGCCATCTAAGAACAAGAGTAGCTTTGAGTATAGTTTAGTGAGGGAGACACCAAACCTTGCGTTTCTTTAATGTACCAAATAGGAACGAGTTTCAATTTCAGCAATGGAAGATGTGTGCTTCTTTCCTTCAATGACCAAGACAACTAGTGCATAATCGGATTGAAGTCCTTTGTTCCAAATTTGCTTCAATATACTCTTCATTATGCACCGGAGCTCCGACTCTGGAAAATTTATCAACAAAGCTCTTGAACCTGATAGACATACTCCATAGATTGCAATTATCATGCACAGGATGTTGTCTAAAGACCAAAGTATTTGTGAATCTTCTCCCATACCTGATTAAGGTGATTTGATCCAAGAACACGAGGTAGAACAGACTTTGACAAAGTAGATTGAAGCCAAACTAGTAACATATGGTCTTGAACTTCCCACGCATCATGTGTAGTATTAAAAATAAAGGAAAAGAAAAAAATAGGATAAATTCCCTTGAGTATATTGAACATATAAGGTTATGTTTATATAGAAAAAAACATAAAAAAAATATGGGCTAAGCCCATTACATAAATAGAAATATCTATAATATCTAACATGTAGGATAGACATAATCAAGTTTATAGTTCTCATTGGTGAAATTGCACTTCAAAACCACCGGATTTACAACAAATCGTTGTAACTTGTGCGATTTGATCATTGGTTCTATAAGCTGCTTCTAGTCATGATAGTTCGAATCATTGAACTTCTTAACCATGGACTTATAAATGATTGAGAGAGGATTGAGATTTTGAAGCCATGGATGCAAAGATCGAAGGCTCAAAGAGGATGAAAACCTTAGAATGTTCGAAGAAGAAAAGGCTTCAAAAAAAGGGCTCTAGATGCCATCTAAAATAAACAAGAAAAATGTAACTAAATGAATGGAATTTTATTAGCTTGAATGTAAAGATGGTTACAAGAATAATGTTTATAGCTATCTATAGTAGAGAAGAAGGTTAGCCTTTGCTAACAGCTCTAAATATACTAATAGTCAAAAATACAATCTCAAACATTAAAATGATTAAATGAATAGCAAGAGTTAGCAAATGCAAATTGAAAATTTACTTTAGTGACGAAATGTTTACTAAAGTGATCTACATTTGAAAGAAATTATAATAAATATAAATACAATTCAAGTTAATGACATAAATTTTTTTACTCATTTGATCTTCCTATGATTCATTATACTAAAATAATAAAATTGTTGATGTCTCCTCTCACCTTTAAATGTTCAACTATTTTTGTTCAAACTTTAACATCATATATTGAAAACTTGCTTGATGATTATCTCTCTTTACATATATATGTGTGCACACTTGTGTGTTCTCTAAGAGTAACATTGAGAGAGTTACTCCTCATCGTCATTTAGTGTTAATGAGTAACTAATTATAACTATTAGATTTCAAGAAAATAAAAGGTGATGATCTTGGAGTAACTTGACTCTTATTTATATATGTGTGTGTGAGAGAGGGAATATGTATTCTGAAACTCATTGCAATAATTTTTGGGTTTGAGATGCAGGAATTTAGTTGCTAACAACTTGACAATAGATGATGGTTCAGATACCAGGTGATTATTATACACTTTCTTTAATGATGATTGTTTTAATAGTTCTTTTAAAACATACCGCATATCACCTATTTTTGGCTATAATATGAATTATGATCTTGCTTGGATTTCTTTCCTCGGAGTCAAGTCTAGATTCATATGCTAGTTGCATCCATTTTCTATTATTTTGACAATCTTCCAATCCATTTGAAACATTTTCCTTTCCATATAAGTGTACTGTGTCTTGCTTGCCATCACCCGAAACACATATCTTATTTAACAACTTCCAAAATTTTATTTCATTGTAGTTGATGTTTTCAGTACCCCGTTTATTTCTAATTCTCTAGCCCTTGGGTACATATATTGTTCACTAATACCTTTTTGCCATGCTTATTTGATATGTTTATTAATTTCTTTATTAGGTACAAGTTAACTTGTGTAATGTGTATTTGATACAATGATTAATTGATTAATTTGATATTGTTTTCATTAATTACTTTATGTACTTTTAATTTCCAAAGTAGATTGTCATCACCAGATGATAAAAGTGAGGAGCTATTTTACAAGAGTTTTCTATTTCGAACCTCCTTTACGATTTGGATAATCAGAACAAGGATTGAATCTTTAAGGGTTTTTTTTTGTTACAGAATAATCTCTATGATTAAATATAAAGACCTTTTTTGACAAAACGGAATTATCTTTAAGGCTGTACTTTTTTTTTTGTTTCATAGATCTACCAACTTAGGGATTTCTGCAAAAACTAATTCTCATTTGGTAACACTTAACCAAAACAACGGTTCAGTAAATACAAAATTGTGACCACTCTTCAAAAGTTGTTAATACGTGCTTGGTTGAATTTCCTAAACTTCGGAGATATTTTCACAAGAATCCTGATGTTGTAGTTCTCATTTGCATTGGGTATAAGTAAAAGCCTTAATATTTGTTGGAAATCCCACATTAGAGCATTTCAAATAAGCCGATTTTATGAAGTTGAGTTAAGTTTAAACTTTAAAGTCCACTTCTTAATATGGATTCAGATTTGTCTCTGATTTTGAAACAATTTTGCAAGATTTGTAATATCTAATAATATCTAACAGCATTCAAATCTTAAAGATCTGATTTCTATTTATATATGACTTGGAAAATTCATTTGTAGGCCAATCTTTTATTTGGTAACTTTTCCTTTGCAGTGGCTTGCCAAATGGGCTCAACTGTCTCCAGAAAAATTTTCCTTGCAATCGAGGTGTTGGAAGATGTAAGTTGACTTTAAGCTAATTTTTTTTCATGTGATATGTAAGTCGTGTGAGGCACTAAAACTGATAAGAAAATATTTTCTACAAAGAAATTGTTTACCATTATAGATATCTTAGAGGGCAAGCCTTTGGGCAATGGTAAAGTCCTTACGTCGCCCTTTTTACTATTAATTATATCATAATTATAAACCAAATTCTGAACTCAAATGAGGCAAATTTTGATGTTTCAGAGTTAATTGACCATCACATGTATCTACTAATAGTATGGCATTTTCAGGAAACAAATACCCTTCAATCCAATTAATTATTTCTTATAAGATTCTCCTAGTTACTTAATTTAATACTGTAAATCAGAAAAAATTGAAGGTATAAGTCTCCTTTACAAGGAAAAGTTTATACTTAACAACCAGAAGGTCCACTACTAGTAGAAAATTACAGTAAAAATTTAGTAAGGAGAAAAATAAATCAAAACTGAAACTTATAAGATTCTATCATTGCTTCATTCTCCTCTCTAATTCATTACTGTCCCTCTTCATTGTGTTACACTCTCCTGATACTATTTTCTCCTAACATCAAGCAACATTTCCATTGAAAATCATCTTGTTTCCTTCAAGTTTTCACCTTCCCTAAAATCTAACTATTTTGTCATTTCTATCCACAATATAAAAATTTATGTTTCTTCTATCCATTGTCTTTACACATTATGGATTCTTCACTTGGCCAACCACCATTATTTAATTATTTTTGTTGGACTTGTTAAAATAACCTGCCTTCAAATTTAAAAAATAAATTCTTAACCTTTGTTGGACTCGGATCTGTTTCTGATTTTGAAACAGTTTTGCAACATCTGGATTCATAGATTGACATAGTGTTGGTTACTGGCTCAAAATGCTAGGAAACTTTCTGTTCTAATACTTTCAATGTGAAATCAGGATGACCTAAAGGATTACTAATGGGTATTGTTCACTCCAGTGTATAAGAATGTTGTCTGCAATACTATTAAAGGACATGAGGGAATAATAATAGTTTATTTCAAATCAGTCCTTTGTATCTAGAACTAATTCAAAATCCCTGACTATTGGATTACTATGACTGAAGGATTTCCGTGTCTTCTTTTTTCATTACATAGAAAAGAAATAGGATAAATTGTGTTTTAGGTCACTCAATATTTGGTTAATATTGGTTTTAGTCCTTACCATTTAGAAATGGTGGTTTAATCCTTTCATTTTCTAGCATATGGTGAATCTTGTCCTTGGTCAAATTAAAATGAATCACGGGATTAAAGATGAAATTCATCATATTTCATAAGTACAGGATTCAAAACTACTGTTTTCAAAATGTAGGAACTAAAGTCTGAAACCATTTTGACCGTATCTAAATGAACCTAAATCACACTTCACTCAGAGAAATATGGGGCTCTATCTGAAGTCAATCCTGTTAATTAATACTCCTTTTTCACTCATTCATCAGTTTCTTATCTATGATTCTATGCAGATTCTGACTTTGCAATCAAGTGTGGCGGTTCCCAAATTAGGTCCACAGAAGGAATAGTGTATGAAAGGGAGAATGAGACCCTTGGTCCTGCTTCATACTTTGTTACTGATACAAGTAGATGGGCGGCTAGTAATGTTGGATTATTTACGAACAATAATAATCCAGCATTCACAAGCTTTGTGTCTAATCAATTCACTAACACTATGAATTCGGAGCTCTTCCAAACAGCACGACTCTCTCCTTCATCATTGAGATATTATGGCTTGGGGCTGGAAAATGGCTTTTACAACATCACCCTTCAATTTGCAGAAACAGCTATTGAGGATTCTACTATCAGATGGCAAAGTCTTGGGAGACGAGTCTTTGATATATATATTCAGGTACTTTTGTACTTACCAAAATACTTGGAAATCATAGATGATAGATAGTGCAACAATAATGACAATGAAGAACTTGTAGATCTACCCAGGGTGTTAAAGTATCATCTGCTTTTGTTATCTTATTTATGGAAATTCGTACAACATATAACACATTTCCATAAACGAGGTATAAAAAGGAGATGATTTATATTTGATAGACTAAAACTAAATATTTTTTCAACTTCCAAGTACTAAAAGCATATTTAACTAATTGTATAATATTAATGTATTTGTACACGTTTGGAGAAATTTCCTAATAGACTAATAGCTAATATTTTCTCGGAAGTTAGAATCCAACATCTCACATAAGACCAAGTGTTGGTGTCTTTGTGTAACTTCTTATATTCTATTTGGTGTCCTGTTCTGGTGAAGAGAAAACTCTTCATTAAGTATTTAAGATGCCATCACCTTGAAATTTCTACTAAATATTATAATGGTTTAAGGTCATGTATGCATTATTCTTAGCTTACATTGGCTGGATGAGAATTGGTTGGAAAGGATTTTTTTTTTTCTTAATTATCCAATTAAATAGTATTCCATCTCGAGCAGCATATTTCGTCTTTGTCCAAATGAAAATTTGTAGAACCAAGTTATGTTTTATGTTAAATATTTTGAATCCATGTTGTGTCATTGGTTTGGGACAAAAAAAGGATTGTTTGACCCTCTCTTTTCTTGCCTTTTATTCTACCTTCATTTTTCTTTACATTTGAATATTCTAGGGGAATCTTGTCTTGAAAGATTTCGACATACAAAAGGAAGCTGGGGGCATATCATTCAGAGGTGTCCAAAAGCAATTTAGGTTTGAAGTGTCTGAAAACTATCTTGACATCCATCTTTTTTGGGCTGGAAAGGGGACTTGTTGCATACCAGCTCAAGGTACTTATGGGCCCTTGATTAAAGCCATCCATGCTATCCCAGGTAAAACTATAAAAAAAAAAAATTGGCAATTCAGTTGTTTAATTACTAACCTTTCACAATGTATAATCTCTTGCAGTAAAATATTCAAAATTTGTTTATTTTTATTTTTATTTTGATAAAGTTGCCTGTATTGTACAGATTTTATACCTAGTGTCAGTAACGAACCTCCAAGCAATAAAACAAATAGAACTGGCCTAATTGTTGGAATTGTTGTTGGAGTTGGAGTTGTATGCTTCCTATCAGTTTTTGTGACTTTTTGTATCATTCGGAGAAGAAAACGTCAGCATGAGGATGAAGGTAAGACACTGCAAAGTATTTGTATAGTAATGCTCTCGTGATATTTAAGCTGTAACAACTTCCAGGAGAAAAAATTAAGAAAAACTAAAATAAGTTTCTTCGCAAATTAAAATTAATTTATGCATAAGTTAATTTGTAGAACTTAATTTGTAGAAACTCTTTCATATAGCCTCCCTGAATTTTTATTTTTTAACTTATTGAGAAACTTATTTTCTTGTTCTTCTTATTTTTCTCTTATAAATTTTTTTATAGAGAAGTTTATCCAATCAGATCCAATTTAGAGAAAGGATTTCTCTAAACTTGAAAAGCAAGAAAAGCGGGCATCATCCCAACTTTCATCAAAATAAGTCTCGGGTTTCCTAACTTTAACATTATTCATTTATGATTTTGCAGAGCTTTTAGGAATTGATACAAAGCCATACACTTTCAGTTATTCTGAGTTGAAGAATGCTACTAATGACTTTAATATCGAAAATAAGCTTGGAGAGGGAGGTTTTGGACCTGTTTATAAGGTAATATTCTGTCCCTTTAAGATAAAGGTTATGTTCTACTTAAAAAGTTATCATTATAAATACTGCTTCAAATAATACTCATGGCAACTGGTAGTCAATGTTGAGCCCACAATCATTCTAGAGGAGCTTAAACTCTCCTTTGATTATTTTATTTAACTAAAAAGCATTTAATTAATGTTTCAATAAACATTTCCTGCTTCCTAGTTACCTTAAGACTTTAGTGCTTGTTGTTGTAGATATCTTTGGATATGCCTTTGGCTTGTTTAATATAACTATTTTGTTGATAATTAAGTTTTAGTTCTCAAAAGACAAATGGAGACTTTGTTCTTCCCCTAGCCAAAGTATAACTTAGCCTCTACTAATAGTTATACTTACTTATGATATGAAAGTAAATTTGTATCCTAATATTCATTTTTTTGGGAAAATATTAGAAGTAAAGGATAGTTTGTTACAAATTGAAAAAAATAAGTGATTCTAATGTAAAATATTTTGGTGATTATTTTTATAAAAAGCAAAAGCTAATTTATGTTTATTTGCATTCATAGAAACCACTTTTTTCTAAACATAGTAGATGCTTTCATGGAAAGTTATTCAAAATAGCTTCCAATTTAATCAGATTTAGATTCTTTAAAGTGTCTGATTACTTTTAAAAGCTGAAACAATTGCAAGTGATTTTTCTGAAAGAGAAAGTTGTACCAAACAGGTCCTGAATCCTTTCTCTAAGAGAATGTTATTTTTCTTTTTTGTTCTTGTAGGGGACACTTAATGATGGAAGGGTTATTGCTGTGAAACAACTGTCAGTAGCATCCCATCAAGGAAAGAGCCAGTTCATAACTGAGATTGCTACTATATCAGCTGTGCAACATCGTAATCTGGTGAAACTATATGGATGTTGTATTGAGGGAAACAAAAAGCTTCTGGTGTACGAGTATCTGGAGAATAAGAGTCTTGATCAAGGATTATTCAGTATGAACAAAATATATAAGTTTTGTCTATGTGCATCTAAACTTATGAATGCCTACTTGTTTTCTCATTTGCTTGTACACAAATGACTAAGGACAAACTTGGTTTGTTTGGGCAGGTAATTCTTTAACCCTCAATTGGTCCACACGCTATGATATCTGCTTGGGTGTTGCCAGAGGTTTAGCTTATTTACATGAAGAGTCTCGTCTCCGTATTGTACACCGTGATGTAAAGGCTAGCAATATTTTGCTTGACTATGAGCTTGTCCCCAAAATATCAGATTTTGGGTTGGCCAAATTGTACGATGATAAAAAGACCCACATAAGCACTCGTGTGGCTGGAACAATGTGAGTCATCAATACTTCGGGAATATGGCTACAAACTTCTCTTGGCAGAAAAAAAATGAAATTGACTTGTCCATGAGTTAAAATTATAAGATAATTTGATACAACTCTCATATTTTCTCTGAACTTTTACTTTTAAATCATGCATGAGCCAATATGAATTTATGGAGAAGTCAATTTCATTTTTCTTGCATACTTGTTTAAGAGTCCTTATGGAGAAGTTCGTCCAAATAAAATTCTTGTGGTTGGAATTCATTTTTGTCTTAAATAATTCTAAACTGTTGATATACTCATTCTTGTGATGAAGTGGATATCTTGCACCGGAGTATGCCATGCGTGGACACCTTACAGAGAAAGCAGATATATTTTCATTTGGTGTTGTTGCTCTAGAGTTAGTCAGTGGGAGACCAAATTCTGATTCAAGCTTGGAAGGAGAGAAGGTGTATCTTCTTGAATGGGTATGCATTCTGCCTCTGTTTTCTATATTGGTTAATGTTAATATCTGTGGTGTTTATCTTAATTATACCTATATTATATGTGAAGAATTACAATCCAAAGGTACCTTTTCATCTCGATTTTGGTATTGCAACCGAGTTCAAATCTTAGCTGTTAAACAAGGAAGACGTCATTTGGTTTACAGGGCAACTTTTAAATAATTTTGATATTTCATTTAATAGGATAATAAGCGAGTCTCTTCTCACATGATTACTAATTCTTCAAGTGCTTAGTTTGATTTTCTTTTTACCAAATATATTGGATGTGATAAAGTACATAATGTACGTATTCTCTTGCGATTGCTGTCTGTTTTCTACGATCTTCCAATCAACACTCCTTTTTTTTACCTCACTACCACATATTGGTCTATGACAATCATGAAGATGATCTGACAATATAAAAATTTGTATAACAGTTACATACATCTTTCTCGTTTTAATCTCAGTTTACATAAAAACATGTTTTCAAATTATATGGGTTGATTTTCCATGGGAAAATTAATAATTGCTTTTGCTTTCTAATTATCAAGACAAATATTCAACTAGCATAACATGAAGTAATTTTCTTCTGAAGATTTGTAGGACATGTATGTTGATAGTAGTTGACTCATGTTAATGCTTAGTAAAATGAATTGAGGATTCCCTCCTCTTTGACACCAACAATTGTGCACTGAACATTCAAAGACATGTTTGTCATTTAACCTTTTTGTCATTGGTTTTCTGTTTCTTAGGCTTGGCAGCTTTATGAAAACAACCTCTTAATGGATCTGGTGGACCCTAGAATATCAGAATTCAATGAGGAAGAAGTAAAACGTGTTGTGGGAATAGCACTTCTGTGCACTCAGACATCACCATCATTAAGACCATCAATGTCCCGTGTGGTGGCAATGCTTTCAGGAGATATTGAAGTGAACAGTGTCACTACAAAGCCTGGATACCTTACTGACTGGAAATTTGATGATGTGACCAGCTTCATGACTGAGAATGCAATTGAAGGATTGAAAACAAGTCACCAGTATTCATCAGGAAGTACCAGCATTGTGGGTGGTACAGACTTTTCACCATTAAGTGTTTCAAAACTGAACCTTAATGATGGTCTTAGTGAGGGTAGGTAAGAATTGGTGTACTCATTACTGTTCAGATCAAGTGTAGAACAATTATCATGTCACTGCTCCAAAACTTGTTTTCTTTTTCTCTTGTTTTGCATTTTCTTTAGCCATTTGTTTTATTGTGTAGTTAATGTAAATAGCCCCCTAAGTTTCAAGGGAATGTACAACAATGTGTGGCTAATAGGCCTCAACCAGGAAAGTTTATAGGGGATTTTTTTGTATAAACACTATTTTCTTTGTTGTGATTTTTGTTTTGAACTACCCTTTTCTACAAATGAAGTCATGGAATAAATTATTTGTTGTAATTGATAGCTGTTTGGAATTTAGAGTGTGAGATGTATTCAATCCATTCAGGAGATCAACCTTTAAAAGTGTTCAAATTTTAATGATTTTGGAAACTAAATTCCTTAAGTCTTAAAATTGTAACACCAATTCTAGAATTGAGAAAAGGAAGAAGAAGCACCACAAATTGAAACCAGAAATTAAACATTAGAAACTTGATTAAATGTTTAGTTTCCTTAAAAAAAGGTGCTTTTAATTTTAGTTCCTATTATTTTATTTTGTTTGATTTTGTCCCTTTTAACTTTCTTTTTTTGTTAGTCTCTCGAGTTAACTTTCCTCATTAAACTTAATCATAATAATATAATATAATATAATAATAATAATAATATAATAATAATAATAATAATAATAATAATAATAATAATATAATAATAATAATAATAGTGCCATAATAACATTATCACATGTCAACAAAATAGTCAACTAGACAATAATTATTAAAAAAAATCGTTAAATAATAATCAAATTTAGAGACAAAAAATAACTAGTCACTATATTGATTAAATTAGATATTATTTTAGAGACTAAACAATTATTGGTATGTGATTTTTATTATTAATAAAAATTTATAAAATGGTTTTTAAATTGGTATCTAAATTAGCTACCCAGGTTTTAATTACTAATATTTTAAATTATAAATTAATCTCTAAAAGACTAATAGAGACTAATTTAATATATAAAATAGTTAGTAGTTTAAATCTTGGTAGCTAATGGTTAGATACCAATTTAGAAACTAATTTATATATTTTTATTAATAATAAAAACTACTTTAGATATCAATAATTTTTTATTTTATAAAATTCTCTTTAATT